>MTKW01003664.1_pt1 | contig 61920 bp, 45 predicted proteins | sample 1042761 | NCBI WGS metagenome assembly MTKW01 (sample SAMN06205366, study PRJNA360243) | anaerobic digester metagenome | biome: Wastewater treatment plant; feature: Anaerobic digester sludge; material: sludge; isolation source: anaerobic digester fed with sludge from wastewater treatment plant ... | reverse complement strand
TAAATTAAAACATGAATTTTTATTCACGTTATCCGGCTATTTGAAGCGATGGGTACCGGTTCCATAACATATAATATATCATTTAATTTAAAAAGTAAAGGGGTTTCACAAAAAAAATCGCACAATTTTTTTTGTGCGACTTTTTTGTGTTTTTTTTACATATTATCTAATACTTGTTTTAAGAGTTCTGGATTATCAGTCATGATTCCATCAACTCCTAATTTAATTAATTTTTTCATATCCTCTTCATTATTGATGGTCCAATATTGAACTGCGATATTTCTTCTGTGAGCTCTTTTAATAATTGATTTATTAGTTAAATCTATACCTTTGGCTTTAAGCGGAATTTGTAGACAAGCAAATTTATTTTTATCAAATAGATTCATTCCAACTAACGATGTAATTACAAACTGTGTCGCAACACTAGTTGAAGCCCCTCTTAAGATTTCTGGATAATTTGCTTTCAAATGTGCCTCAATTTCATCGTGGAAAGTTCCGACGACTAAGCGGTTTTTATAATCTGGATATCTTCCTAAAACTTCATTAATAATTTCAGCAGCCCTAAATCCTTCTTCGCCACTATTTTTAATCTCAACAATAAATAGTAAATCTTTATGGTCATTATAAAATTCACCTAAGAATTCGTCAAAGGTAACAACTGATAAATCATTATCTTTTAAAATTTGTTTGCGGTTTGGNNAAATTAAAGTTTCTTAACTCTTCTAAGGTAAATTCACGAACTGCTGGTTTTGCCATTTGTGCTTCTGAATGAAATAATCTAACATCACTAGTTCTAGTAATTGTTTCATCATGCATCAAAATTAACTCATTATCTTTAGTTAACCACAGGTCGGTTTCTAAAACATCTACTTCATATTCATTAACCGAAGCTTTATAAGCTTTCATCGTGTTTTCTGGGTTACTTTCTTTTCCCCCACGATGAGCAACAATCATTGGTTTTCCTGTAGTAGAAATAAATGGATTTTCCGCAATATCCTTTTTAGGTGGAATAATATTTACTACTAAGATAAATAAAAGTAATATTACTACTATCGAACCTAAAATCTTAAATACTAATTTTAATAATCTTCTAATCATAAAAATACCTCCGCTTATTTTCAAATATTATCATAACATTTTTATTTTGTTTTGTAAATTTTTATTGCAAAATCTTTACCATTGAACTTCTAAATTAATCTCGTGTTAATCAACATTAGCCTAATTGCCTCAGTCTCTTTACCTAATACCATTTTATTCGTTTTCATGTAAAATAGAAAACCACATTTTTCTAAAACCCGAGCAGATTTTTTATTGTAAGAAAAATACCCAGCTTCTAAAAAATCAAGATCTAATTCATCAAAACAATAATTAATAACCGCTTTAACCGCTTCAGTCATTAAACCTTGACCCCAATATTCTTTAGCAAGTACGTATCCGATAGATCTCCCTAATTGGTCTTCAAACTCAGGATATGATTCTTCATCATATTCTTCAATTCCTAAAGATCCAATTACTTTATTGTCATACTCTATTGCAAAGGTTTTTCTTCCATCAATAAACCTATTTAAAATTGTTAACGATTCTTCTTTATTTTGATGATGCTNNTCAATTTTAGCATTCATATTATCCCCCTATAATATATTAATTCCCCATTTTTTTAATTTTTTAAGTTCATCTTCACTCCAAAGTGAAGCTTGAACTTCAGCAATATGGAATTTTTCAAGTAATATCATACAAATTCTTGATTGCCCAATTCCCCCACCAATCGTTAACGGCAATTCTTTATTTAATATCATTTGATGATATCTTCCTTTTAACAAATCTTCGCGTTTAGAGATGGCAATTTGTTTTTCTAAACTAACTTCATCAACTCTAATACCCATTGATGAAATTTCAATTGCATCGCCAAGGGTGTCTGACCACATTAAAATATCACCATTCAAACTCCAATCATCATAGTCAGGAGCACGCATAGACTCACCATCTCGTGGTGAAATTCCGTAAATAAATACAGTCTTATATTCTTTAGTAATTAAATATTCTCTTTCTAACAAATTCTTTCCCGGATATTTCCTAATTAAATCTTCGCTACTAATAAAGAAAACATCTTTACAAATGGTTTCTTTTAAAACTGGAAATTCTTTGTTAACTACGACTTTAGTTTCATGCAAGGCACACATAATTTTCCTAACTACTTCTTTTAGAAAATTTAGAGTTCTATCCTCTCTTTTTATGATTAATTCCCAGTCCCACTGATCAACATAAATCGAGTGAATATTATCAATAATATCATTTGGTCTTAACGCGTTCATATCGGTATAAATGCCTTCATACATCGAAAAACCATATCTTAATAAAGCCATTCTCTTCCATTTAGCTAAACTTTGAACAATCTCAATATCTTTATTGTCTAAATTAGGAATATTAAAAGTTAAAGCTGAATTTTTAGACCCTAAATCATCATTAATTTTATCTTTTGAAAAAACTATCACTGGCGCACTAACTCGGTGAAGATTTAATACTTTAGATAGTTTTCTTTCAAAGGTATCTTTAACTAGTTTAATCGCAATTTGCGTTTCTTTTAAATTAAGTTTTGACTCGTAGTTATTTTTCATATTATCAATATTCCTTTAAAATAATTGTAGCATAATTTAAGATATTTAGATATCTAATCTATAAATCTTATGAGTTTCGATTCCTTCAAAGTAAAAGAGATAATCTTGTGGTGGATCAACTTCTTCTATTAATTTAGCCCCTAACTTTTCAATCGTTTTACTAGATGCCACGTTTGATTTGTTGCAAGTGATAATAACATAATCCATATTATGGGCCTTAGCCACCGGAATTACTAATTTGGCCGCTTCATATGCATAATGATTACCTTGATATTCTTCATCAATTTCAAAGCCAATATTACCATTAAAATATGAGTGATAATTATGACCAATCCTTATACTTATTTTACCGATTGATTTTTTAATACCATCTAAAAAAATTCCATAGTAATAATAAGGAATTTCTTCATTATCTCCTTCATCACGATATAAAATCTTTAATTCAATTTTTTCACCTTTAATAATATTAAACTCGTCTTTAAATTCCATATTATCTTTTAATAACTTTCCTTAATTGAAACATTCCACCACAAAAATCTCCAGCGCATGCCCCATCTTCTTCTTCATCATTTAAATAACTATAAATATTAAATCCACATATATTTACATAAAAATGGATATTTCTTTTATCAAAGTAGGTAATAGTTGTTTCCCAAACTTCAACCTCTGGGTGAAGCAATTCTAATTCATACCAAATATTTTTACCAATTCCCTGATCTTGATAACCACATTTTACATAAAGAAAATCAAGGTGAGCTCTCTTTAACTTTTTATCAACAACAATAATCGCTCCACCTACTAAGTTGCCATCTATTTCTACCTTATAAGCAATAGAATCATTTGTTTCTAACGACTCATTAATATCTTTTTCAGGAAGTATTTCAAAACATGTTCTACCAAACTCATCTTCATAACCTTTTTGAAATGCTTCTTGCATATCAAATTTAAACTTTTTTAGGTCTTTATTTTCGATTAAACTTAATTTAATATCCATCTTACCACCTTGATTAAATTATAATGTATAATTTACACATATACAAAAATGATGCCTTATTATTCCCAAAACGGAATTAAATATGGTTATAAAAACAATTTTATATTTTATATCAAGCATTTTTTGAATACTAAATCCGTAACACATTTAAACCTCTGTTTATTTTCATTTTCAATATAAAATACATGCTTTTTTACCCTTGACAACCTTTAATATGTGTGTTATACTTTTTTTGCATAAGATTAAGGTAAAGTGTACTAATATTTTTAGTAGTGTTTACTAATTAAGCGACTATTTTTTCGATTGAAATCCACATGAATAATTAAATATAAAACGCTCAATGTTAGATAACTTTAGAAGCAACCCTATTTTTATAATTCAATTTAGGTTGCTTTTTTATTTATTACATTAGATTGTTTTAGAGGAGGAAAAAATGAACAAAAAACAACAAACCTTTAATGAAAAAATTATTACGATGTTAGGTGTTATTATAAACATGATTACTACACCTAATGCAATGGCATTAATTGCTAATTGAATAATTTTTATTATTTTGTTCTACATTATTTACAACGAAATGTAAAAAAAGGGTGCGGTTCAAACCGCACCCTTAAAGTATCATAATTATGTAAATAACCAAAAAACTATTTGTTTTTTAAAATGAATTTACATTTTGGATAATTTGAACATCCCCAAAACTTTCCATACTTACCATTTCTTTCAACTAATTGACCGCCACATCTTGGACATAATCCCTGTTTAAGTTCTCTTTGAGTCAGTTTTATATTTCTAATATGTTCCCTATCTGTTATACTTGATGATGCACTCATTAATTTAACATAAATTTCATCCATTTCCTTAACAGATATTTTACTGCCATCATTATATTTTAATAAATAAGATTTTAAATCATCTAAATTTATGACATTTTCACAATTTATTCTATCAGCATTATTTTGAACCATAACAACAACAGAGTTAATTTTATATTTTCTATTAAGTACTTTGCTAATATGGTATATGTGCGATTTATTTTGTTTTATAGGATTTATAAATTTATGCTTTTCATTATATAGTACTTGAGTCCATTTTTTTTGATTTTCATTACCAAAAATCCATCCTTTTATATTTTTGGTCTCAATACAAAATATCCCATTCTCCCTTATTTCAATGTGATCTATTTGATGACTTTTGCCATTTTCATCTATTAGAAGTAAATTGTTAATGAGTCTATGTTCTACTCCCCCAAATAATAATGGGTTTAATTTTGAATTTACTTTTGATTCTCCAACTTCGCCCTTAATTTTATTATCAAAAGGTCTAATTATTTCTTTTATAATTCTTCTTATCAAACCCATTATAGCTACTCCTTAACATACATATTTTCATCTTATACCATATATTTAGATTATATCACACAACTCTTACATAAAAAAAGACACCTTGACGTATACAAAGTGTCTTTAAAGAATTTATTGGTGGAGCCTAGGGGGATCGAACCCCTGACCTCATGGCTGCCAGCCATGCGCTCTCCCAGCTGAGCTAAGGCCCCAGTTATAAAGTAAGGCGGTTGCCTTACTTTATTTAATTATCTTTGGGTTGCAAAGAAAAATACGGCAATGGTTCCAGGACCGGCATGAGCTCCGATGACTGGTCCAATGTGATTGATTAAGTTTACCTTTAATCCTAAGCCTAATTCTTCAATTTGCTCTTGAACTTGTAGTGCTGCCTCTAAATCGTCACCATGTGAGATAAAGACATCTTTTGGTAAGTTAGGGTCGTGAGTTTCTAATACTTTTGCAACTAAAGTTCTTAAAGCTTTCTTTCTACCTCTAACTTTTTCCATTGGAATTAATCTTCCTTCAATGTCAACGTGTAAAATTGGTTTAATCTTTAATACCGATCCTAAGAAGGCGCTAGCGCCACCAAGACGACCGCCACGTTTTAAAAACATTAAGTCATCAACAGTAAACCAACGAGCAACATGGTACTTCATTTCTTCTAGCTAAGCGTATAATTCTTCAATTGGCATTCCTTCAGCACGCTTTTTAGCCGCTAGATATGCAATTAATCCTTCTCCAAGCGAAGCCGCTTTAGTATCAATTAAATATACTTTTTGTTTGTGATCTTTAAATAAATCGGCCGCAATTCTTGCTGAATTAAATGTGCCAGATAACGCACTGGAAAAGGCTAAAATTAATACGTCTTTTCCTTTTTTAAATTCTTTTTCAATTAGGTCAGCATATTCACTGACGTTCATTTGTGATGTAGTAGCTAACGCCCCATCACGTAATCTTTGGTAAAATTCTTCAACCGGTAAAGTGCGATAATCTAAGTGATTAACGTGTTCCTTACCATCAATTGTGAATCTTAGTGGAGCTAAAACTAAATCTAGCTCACGTCTCATTTCTTCTGTCAAGTCTACACTTGAGTTTATAATAATACTATACTTTGCCATTCATAATCCCCTTTTTATCATATTTTTTTATTGTTTTTTGGCTAATTCGTATAATGTTCTAACGCCAATGCCAGTTGCACCTTTTGAAAAGTATCCTTTACCACTACCCCATGATGGTCCCGCGATATCTAAGTGTACAAATGGTTTTTTCTCTGCGAAGTGTTCTAAGAATATTCCCGCAGTAATTGCTCCAGCTCCTCCTGGAATTGCATTTTTAAGGTCTCCAATATCACCTTTAACTGCTTTAGTTAATGAATCGGTTACCGGTAATTGCCAAATCATTTCTCCAGCTCTTTCACCAGCTTGTTGGACTTCCTTAAACCAAGATTGATTGTTAGTTGTTGAACCAATAATTTCTGTTCCTAAGGCAACCACGCAAGCTCCGGTTAAGGTTGAAAGTTCAACAATTTTAGTTGTATTGCATTTAGTTGCTGCATAGTAAATTGAGTCAGCTAAGGTTACTCTACCTTCAGCATCAGTATTACCAATTTCAATTGTAGTTCCTTTCATTGATGAAATAACATCACCATTTTTATATGCTGAACCACTAATTAAGTTTTCAGTTAATGCGGTAACTGCCACTACGTTAACTGGTAATTTGTTATCACTAATAGCTTTCATTGCCCCCACAACAGCGGCTGATCCCGCCATATCTGAATGCATTGTTGCCATGCTTTGAGCTGGTTTAAGCGCATATCCGCCTGAGTCATAAGTTAATCCTTTCCCAACAAAAGTGATGTGTTCATCAGTTTCTTTATTAGGAAAATATCTCATTACCACAAATCTTGGATCTTTATCGCTTCCTGCATTAACCGCTAGTAATGCGTGCATGCCCATATCTTCAATTTGTGGTTTATCATAAACCCAAACGTCAACTTCAGTTCCTTTAAATAAATCATAAATCGCATTAGCATATGATTCTGGATATAAATCAATTGGTGGCGTATTAACAAAGTCTTTAGCAATACTCATCGCGTTAATTAAGTTAGTCGCTTCAGTAACTAAACTTTGAAGTTTTCCTAACCCAACAAAACTTAATTCGATTTCCAATTTATTTTCCTCTTTTTTCGATAAATATCGATCAAATGAGTAATTTGAATGTAATAAACCTTCAGTTAAATAAAATACGATATCTTTGGCTAGTTTATTTCCTTTAAAATCAATATGGGCTTTCAATACTTTATTAGCGACTAAGGCTTTTCCTAATTTAAATCCGGCATTACGTAATTCTTCATTGTCAAATTTTTTATTAGAACCTAATCCTAAATAAATTACTCCGTCTCTTTTAACTTGTAAATCAGTATAAATTTCTCCTGATTTCCCACTAAATAATTTAGCTTTTTTTAGTGCTTTTACCTCTTCAGGTAACTTGTTTTCAAAAACTAAGACGACTTCAGTTTTAGTTTTCTTGTTTAATAAAATATTAATCATGTCATTCATCACCTTTCTATGCTATTGTAGCATATTTTATAAATTCTATTTATAATTATACTATTTTACTGGCTTAAAACTAATCGTAGCCGCTACCGCTTTTTGCCAGTTTTGGTATAATTTATTACGTTTTTCTTCACTAATTCTTGGATAAAATAATTGTTTAATTTTTTTATTACGTTCAATTTCCGTTAAATTCTTCCAAAACCCAATCTTTAATCCCGCCATATAAGCGGCACCAAGCGCTGTAACTTCAGTTTCTTTGGTTTGAATTACACGAAGTTGTGAAATATCAGCTTGAACTTGTTGTAAATAATTATTTCTTGAAGCCCCGCCATCACATGAAATTGAGTTAATTTCATGATTAGTATCTTTTTTCAAAACTCCTAAGACATCTTCAATTTGATAAGCGATACTATTTAATGCCGCTTTAATAATATCAAATTGATTCGTCTTACGATTCATTCCCATAATGGTCGCACGAACATCTGAATCCCAATAAGGAGTACCTAATCCGACAAATGCTGGAACTATATAAATATCATCCGTATTTGATTTTAATGCTAATCTTTCCGAATCACTAGCATTATTTAAAATTTTTAAATCATCACGTAACCACTGAACAATGGCTCCGCCCATAAAAACTGATCCTTCTAAGGCGTAAGTGGTTTTACCATTAAACTTCCACGCTGGGGTAGTTAATAGCCCGTTTTTAGAAGTAATTGGTTCATCACCAGTATTTAAAAGTAAGAAACAGCCAGTACCGTATGTGACTTTTAAATCACCATTTTTAAAACATTGATGACCAAATAGTGATGACTGCTGATCGCCAATCATCGCGGTGATTGGGATTTTTACTCCTTGGTATTCAAAATCACCAAAGTAATCATCACTTGCAACCACTTCTGGAAGAATTGATTTAGGAATTCCAAAAAATTTTAATAGTTCGTCATCCCATTTTTCTTCATGAATATTAAATAGCATCGTTCTTGAAGCGTTAGTAACATCAGTTTTAAAGACTTCTTTGTTAGTTAAATGCCACAGCAAGAATGTATCTACTGTCCCAAACATCAAATCATCAACATTTAAGTGTTGAGTCTCTAAAATATATTTAATTTTAGACGCACTAAAGTAAGGATTAATTTTAAGGCCTGTTTTAGCTAAAACGATATCTTCTAACCCATCTTTAATCCATTTATTCGTAATATCAATGGTATGTTTCGATTGCCAACTTATGACTTTATAATAAACTTTACCTGTATGTTTATTCCAAATAATCGTCGTTTCTCTTTGATTGGTAATGCCAATCGCTTTGACTTCTTTTGGATCGATTTGGTGTCTTTTAAAGACTCGGTCAATCAAGACCTTAACTGAATCGACGATCTCCTGAGCATCTTGTAAGATTTGCCCGTCTTTCGTCTCTTCAATGCCGATTGGCATACCTTCTTTAAATAAAACGTCCCCTTCTTTATTGACAACTACTACTCGTGACGAGGTCGTTCCTTGATCAATCGCGATAATATATTCTTTAGACATGAGCTCTTAACCAATCAATTGTCGCTTCAATCACATCTTCACGTTCAATGTCGTTATAGATTTCATGAAGTGATTTTTCAAAAATAATTAATTGTTTATCTAAAGAGGCAATTTTATCATGTAAAGTTATACTAAATTGCACTGGAACAATTGGATCTCCTGCCCCATGCATAATTAATGCCGGAACCGTAATTTGAGCGTAATTTTTCTTTAGGAGTTTACTACCTTTAATCATCACTTCAGCTAAATAGCCAATCTTATATTTTTTTAAGACATATGGATCATTTTGGTAATCATCTTCTACTTGTTTAATGGTTGCTAGTGAGTTATTAGATAAATTATTTTTAATCGTAACCCCTTTAACTAATTGATAAGGAATTACTTTAAATGGTTTCATTTGTGGCACCATGTCACTAGCAGCTCCGCTAGAGATATAACCATCAATATTAAAATATTGACTTGCATATATATTAGCAATTCCGCCACCTAAACTATGTCCTAATAAAAAGATTTTACCAGCATATTTACCTTTAATATACTCAACTAAGTGATAAACGTCGTTTAAAAGAACTGATAGATTTTTGACATATCCTCTTTTACCACCACTGCGACCATGTCCTCTTAAATCAAAGCGAAACACGTTAAATTTAGCTTTGTTTAAAGCTAATGCAACATGATCATATCTTCCTTGATGTTCAGCAATACCATGAATAATTAAAATGTTAGCCAAACCATTTTTCACGACATCTTCTTTAAAATGTAGCATTTCTCCATCAAACGATAACATAAAATCACTCCCTTTTTTATTTATTGGTGCGGCAAACAAGATTTGAACTTGCACACCCTCACGAGTACTACCCCCTCAAGGTAGCGCGTCTACCAATTCCGCCACTGCCGCCTATTTATATTATATAACAATATATAATATTATCTCTTTTTTTTATAAAAAAAGGCAGCTTAGCGCTGCCTTATAATCTTTACTATTATTCTACTGCAATAATGTATGAGTAGATATCTTGTCTACCATCGATGATGTCAACATCAACGTCTGGTGCAATATTTTCAATATATTCAGCAATTTTTTCAACTTCTTTTTCGCTAACGTCAGATCCAAAGAAGATGGTTACGATTTCTGATTCTTCAGTAATCATTTGTTTTAATAAGTTTTTAGTTGATTTTAATCTTGAGTTAGTTGAAACTGCGATTTTGTTGTTATAAATTCCGATGTAGTCATCCTTTTTAATTTCAACACCATTAACAGTAGTATCTCTAACAGCGTAAGTAATTTCTCCTGAATTAACATCAGCAACAACATCTGACATTTCTTCTAGGTTTTCATCAAGTGATCTAGTTGGATCAAAAACCATTAGTGAGGCATAACCTTGAGAGATTGTCTTAGTCTTTAAAACTCTAATTGTTCTTTCTGGTAATAAATCGATTGTTTGTTCAGCGGTTAACACGATATTTGAGTTATTTGGAATAATGATAATGTTATCAGCATTTAATTCATTAACTGCTTTAACAAATTCTTCAGCTGATGGGTTCATCGTTTGACCGCCATCAATAATATAATCAACGCCTAATTCTTTAAATGAGTTTTTGATTCCGTCACCACTAGCGACAGCAATAATTGCATATTTAGTTTTTTCTTTAGATTTAACTGGCTCTGGTGTTGGTTGAGCACTAGCTTGATGATTTTCAACAATACTATGATGTTGTAACTTCATATTTTCAATTTTAATCGTTTGAAGTTCACCATATTTTTGCGCTAAGGTTAAAGCGACACCTGGTTGATTAGTATGAACGTGAACTTTTAATAAGTCATCCATCACTACAACTACTAAAGAATCTCCCATTTGCATTAATGGTTTTTTAATTTGAGTATCATTAAATTTATCTTGATCAAATAATTTAACGATAAATTCAGTACAATAAGCAAATTTAATATCTTGAAGCGATTCAAAGGCATGATTATCAACAAATTCTGGCATTTGAGTTGCAACTGGTTGAGCATCAACTTCAGTTAACATTTGACCATTTAATGCCATTTGCATTCCTTCAATAATCTTAATAAATCCAGCTCCACCTGAGTCTACGACTCCAGCTTCTTTTAATACTGGTAAAATCTCAGGAGTTCTTTCTAACGTCTCATGAGCTTGTCTGACATATAGATCCATTACTTCTTCAATAGTATGTAAATTATTTTCTTCTTCTAATACTTTTTCAGCTGCTTCTCTAACAACTGTTAAAATTGTCCCCTCAACTGGGTCCATAACTGCACGGTATGCCATTTGGTAACCACCAACTAAAGCTTGAATAAATTCCTTAACTGTAGCTGTGCCATTATTAATTTTAGAAATTTCAGAATAAACACCACGGAAAAACTGAGAAAGAATAACTCCAGAGTTACCTCTTGCTCCCATTAATAATCCGCGTGATAAAATTTTTGAAATATCTATAATTGATTTATCTTCTTTACTTTCAATTTCTCTAATTCCAGCCATCATGGTCATTTGCATGTTAGTTCCTGTGTCTCCATCTGGTACTGGAAATACGTTTAAATGATCTATTTCTTTATAATTGTTTTTTAAATTTACTGCTCCGTTAGTTACCATTTTTTTAAAGAGCTTACCGCTAACTGAATAGTTTGCCATAATATTCCTCCTAATATTAACCTTGGTGTATAATATATATACAACCAAAATTAGTAATTTTCGAACCAAAATACCTTATTTTGCGACATTTAGTGCATTTTTGGCTCTTTTCACACAAGTATTATAGCATAAGATATGAAAAGAAAATGAAACGCGATGTAAATGTTTGCAATTATGGTAAAATTGTGGTAAATTATAGAAGGAAATTTGTAAAGGAGTGAATTGATATGGCAAAATGTTATGTAACAGGAAAAGGCACAATGGTAGGAAATAAGCGAAGCCACTCTTTACGTGCAACGCGTAGAAATTGGAAAGCTAACTTACAAACTGTTAAAATTGTAGATGAAAATGGAGATGTTAAACGCGTTAAAGTTTCAGCTCGTGCCTTGAAGAAAAACAATTTAACTCGTGCATAAAAATTAAAAGTTTTTATAATAAAAAAAGCCAAGTGGCTTTTTTATTTTTATATCGATTATTATAATTCTTTTAATTCTTTAATTTCTTTCTTGCGATTCTTTTGATTAAAAAGATAACTTCCAACAACAGCAATGTCAGCGCCAACCGCTCTGACTTGTTGAATGGTTTCATCGTTGATTCCGCCGTCGACTTCAATTAAGTAATTTAATCCTTGTTCAACTCTAATTCGGTTTAAATCACTAATTTTACCAATTGCTTCTGGCATAAACTTTTGACCACCAAATCCTGGTTCAACACTCATGACTAAAACTAAATCAACAAACGGAAGATATTCTATAATCTCTTCAACTTCAGTCGCTGGCTTAATTGATAATCCAGCTTTGATTCCTTTTTCTTTAATTAATCTAATGGCTTCTAAAAAGTTTTCTGATTCATAGTGAACCGTAATAAATTCAGTTCCCGGAATCGTGAAAGTATTAATCCATTTTAAAGGATCTAAAACCATTAAATGGGTATCTAATGGAACTTCAGTTTCATTGCTAATTGTTTTAGCAATATGTGGCCCAAATGATAAATTCGGAACGAAGTTACCATCCATAATATCTAAATGGATGTAATCAGCGTTATCGATTGATTCGATTTCTTGTTTTAATTTTGAAAAATCGGCAGTTAGTACTGATGGAGCTATTAACATAAATTCACCTCTTAATATATTATTTTTTTGTTTTTTATTTCGTCAATGAAACTTAAGTAATTTTCATATCTTGATGTTAAAATGTTCCCATTTAAAACTTCTTCCTTAATTTTACACTTAGGTTCATTTAAATGGTTACATGAATTGCCAAATCGGCAATCACTACTTAATTCAATAAAATCAGGGTAGTAATTTTTAAGTTCTTCAAATTTGTGAATATCAATATCTAATTTTGAAAACCCTGGTGTATCAGCAATATAGCCGCCACCAATTTTATATAACTCAGAATGTCTTGTTGTATGTCTTCCGCGACCTAAGGCTTTGGAAATTTCACCAGTTCTTAAATCAAGGCCTGGTTTTAAGGCGTTTAAGAATGTCGATTTTCCAACACCTGTTTGTCCAGCTAAGACTGTTATTTTTCCTTCTAAGAATAACCTTTCTTCCGTCACTGATTCAATATCTAAACTATTGACATAATGTACTTCAATTCCTATTTTTTGATAGTATGATAAGTTCTCTTTTAACTCTTTTAATTCTTCGGTTGTTGCTAAATCAATTTTAGTTACTAATATAACTGGAGTTAAATTGTTTTGATAACTTGAAATTAAAAACTTATCTAATAAGTGAAAACTAAATGTTGGTTCAACCACTGAAAATGTCAGTAAAAGTTGATCAATATTAGCAATATCTGGACGTGACAATTCATTTTTTCTTGGAAGGATTTCATCGATTAAGATGGTGTCTTCTAAATCATCATAATAGCAATAATCTCCAACCTTTGGACTTATTTGAAGCAGTTCAGTTTCCTTTTTCGTCCTCTTAGAGATAGTCCGATGAAAACTTGAGCTAGGATCAACTTTAACATACCTTAAGCCACCTCTAGCTTTCGCTTCAAATTCTTGTTTAGATTCAACATCAACTATTGTATAGTTGCCACCAATTAAACGGGTTATTAAAGCGATTTTCCTCATTTTTTCTTCTTCTCCGCTTTACTTCTTAATTGTCCGCAAGCTGCTTCAATATCATGACCTTGTTCCTTACGTAAAGTCACATCTAAACCACCGCGTTTTAACAGGTGTAAAAATCTTTTTTGATTAGCTTCACGGGATCTTTCATATTCAGTTTCAAATACTTTATTATACGGAATTAAATTAATATACACATTCATCCCCTTCAATAAATTAACTAAATTGATAGCATCTTTTTCTCGATCATTAACACCATCAATTAATATATATTCTATCGTCACACGACGATTAGTTACTTGTAAGTAGTAATTTAGTGATTCCATTAATTTTTCAATGTTATAAACATTATTAATTTTCATTAATTTACTTCTTAATTCATCAGTTGCTGCATGGAGTGATAAAGCTAAGTTAACCTGAAGTTTTAAATCAGCGAATTCATAAATTTTCGGAACGATTCCACTAGTTGAAACTGTTAATCTTCTGGCACCTATATTAAAGCCTTTTTGGTGGTTTAATATTTTTAATAATTTAACGACATTATCAAAATTATCAAAAGGTTCACCAATTCCCATTAAGACTACTGAATCAATTTTTTCACCCATTAATCTTTCTGATTCCAAAACTTGTAAAACCATCTCTCCTACATCTAAATTACGAATTCTTTTTAGTTGTCCTGAGGCACAAAATGAACACCCAATATTACAACCAATTTGAGTCGAGATACATATACTATTTCCGTAATGATGTCTCATTACAACTGATTCAATTAGGTTACCATCTAAAAGTTTATATAAAAACTTCTGAGTGCCATCAGTAGAAACTTGTCTTTGAATTAATGCTAATGAGTCAAAAGTATAATTATTGTTTAAATACTCTAAAAGATCACTAGGTAAGTTTTTCATTAACTCAAAAGAGTTAACTTTTTTATCATATAGCCAATCCCAAACTTGAGATGTGCGATATTTTTTAAAACCTTTTTCTAGTAATAATTCTTGCAGATCTTCAAAAGTATAATTATAAATTAACTTCATCTAATTTCCGCCTTAAATACGTGAGATAATCTATTCATAACACTTCTCATCAATTTATCAACTTCGCTTGATTCTAATGTTTGTTCCTTATTGTTAAAGACTAAACGATAAGCAAGTGATTGGTGCCCTTCTTTAATATGTTCACCCACGTAAATATCAAATAATTCTAAACTAACTAAATATTTACGAGCGGTTTGTCTAATAATTTGTTCGATTTCTAAAATGTTCACATCTTTAGAAATAACGAACGCAATATCACGCTCAACACTTGGAAATCTACTAACTGGTTCATAATCATTAACAAAATTGAGCGAAAGTAAATATTCTAAATCTAATTCAATGACGTAAACTTTATCATCTTTAATTAATTTTGGATGAATTTCACCAATAACACCAATAATATTTTCGTTATGAATAATATACCCTTGACGATATGGATGAAGTGATTTGTTACTACTTTCTTTTAAAGTAACTTCTACTTTTAATTGAGAAAGCAAGTTTTCTAATAACCCCTTGGCATCATAAAAATCAATCTTTAAATTGTCTTTTTGCCATAGATTATGATTAAGTTTTGAGTTTAATAAAATTGATAAATATTTCTTCTCAATTCCTTTAGCATAAACGCTACCAATTTCAAAAATATTTACAACTTTGTTCTGACGAGAAACGTTATATTGATAAGTCTTAACTAAGCCATTAAGTAAACTTTGTCTCATCACCATTCTCTCTTCAGTAAGTGGCATTAAGATTTGATAAGGTTCACCGATATTATTAAAATCATGGATTGATTTTAAATCAATTAAACTATAGGTAATTGCTTCATTTAATCCTAGTGATGCTAAGTGATTACGTAGCATTGTTTCTTTATTAGCTTCTACTGCTTTTCCACCCGCTAAATCATCAATTAGTGACTTGTTTTTAATATTGTTATAACCATACATACGACCAACTTCTTCAGCGATATCAGCAGGTATTTTTAAATCCGGTCTTCTTAATGGGATTTTAACTGTAACTTCATTTTCTTTAACTTTAGTTTCAAAATGAAGTGAATTTAAAATTGATACTATTTTTTCAGTTGTTAGTCTAGTACCTAAAATTTTATTAATATATTTAGTTTCAAATGTAATTGTATGCGGTTTTAAAACTTTTGATTGAGCTGTTGAAATACCCTTATAAACCTTAGCATCAGCATACTCAACTAATAAATAAGCCGCAGTTTCTAATGCTAATTTAACAATACTTTGGTCAACACCACGTTCATAGCGAAGTGAAGAATCACTTCGACCAAATTTACCTGCCGTCTTTTGAATCCGTTCTGGTATAAAGTGTGCCGCTTCAATAATAACCTTAGTTGTTGTATCTAAAATCATTGAGTTTTTTAAACCAACAACCCCACCAATAGCCATTGGTGTGGTTCCATTAGTAATTATGATATCTTCTTTTGATAAAGTATATGTTTTATCACCAAGTGATTCAACAACTTCTTTGTCATGTGCACTTCTTACCACAACTTCTTGTGAGCCAAAGTGGTCATAGTCAAACATATGAAGTGGCGTTCCATATTCAAATAAAACAAAGTTTGAAATATCAACTACGTTATTAATTGGTTCAATTCCTCTTTTAATAAGTTCGCTTTGTAACCACCATGGCGATGGTTTAATCGTAACTTCAGCCACTCTAGCATGATATACAGTACATCCATCGTCTAAAATTGATACTTTCATTGGATTTAAAACATCTACTTCTCTAACATTAAATTTAGGTAGAGTAATCTTTTGTCCGGTTACCGCTGCTAAATCATAGGCATAACCTAAAGTTGAAAGTAAATGTCCCGCATTTGGAGTTAAGTCTAACTCCATAACAAATCCTTCAAATTTTAGTGCTTCAAGTGCGTTTTTACCAAGTTCAACCGGATTTGGAAATGCAAAAATACCACCAGCATATTCTTCTGGAATATCTTTAACATGTAACTCTTCAAGTGAACAAATCATTCCTTCACTCTTTTGACCACGAATTACCGCATCTTTAATAACAAAGTCGCCTGGTAACACTGCTCCAACAAGAGCCACAATTACATATTGTCCCGCTTTAACATTACTTGCACCGCAAACGATATCTCTAATTACGCCATCACCAACATCAACTTTGGTCAGTGATAAAGTATCAGCATTTGGATGTTTATCTCTTGAGACAACATATCCTGTAACTAAGCCTGTAGCTTCTACGTAATTTGGAATAAAGCTATCTACTTCAGTAATATGTTCATTTGTTAGTTCAAATATATTTTTAGGAATTTTAACCCATTTTTCTAATTGTGTTTTTGTAATAATCATTTTAAAATTCCTCCGTAAATTGTTTTAAAAATCTAATATCATTGGTGTAAAAATGTCTAATATCTTCAATTTGATAANNGTATCCGCCCATCTTTAACACGTTTGGATGAACCATTCCGGCTCCTAAGATTTCAATATATTGCTTAGTACCATCTTTTTTCGTAAATAAAACGTCAACTTCAATGCTTGGTTCAGTAAATGGGAAGTATGATGGACGAAGTCTCATCTTAGCTTCCCCTTTAAATAAGAAGTTAAGCATATCTTGAAGGGTTTGTTTTAAGTTGGCAAAACTTATATTTTTCCCAACTACTAAACCTTCAATTTGCATAAATTGATGGCTATGTGTTTGGTCATCTTCATCACGGCGATAAGTTTTACCTGGACAAATAATTTTAAGTGGTTTTCCTTCTTTAGCTAACATCGTTCTTGCTTGAACTGGTGAGGTATGAGTTCTTAATAGAACATTCGGATCAAAGTAAAAAGAATCTTGCATTTCTCGTGCAGGATGTCCCACAGGTAAGTTCATCATTTCAAAGTTATATAAGTCAAGTTCAACTTCAGGTCCGGTGACTACTTCATAACCATTTTCAATAAAGAACTGAGAAATATCTTCAATGATTAAATTAAGTGGGTGAATTGAACCTGATTTTAAATTATCCCCTGGCAAGTGAATATTTATTTTTTCACTTTCTAATTTTTGGTTTAAATGCGCAGTTTCTAATTCCTCTTTTTTCAAATGAAAGTGACTTAAAACAACTTCCTTAGTATCATTAACAAGCTTACCAAAAGCTGGTCTTTCTTCAGGAGAAAGATTTCGTAAATTTCCCATCATTTGGCTTAATGAACCTTTCTTGCTAAAGTGGTTATTATAAACAACCTCTAAATTTTCAAGGCTTTTAGCACTATTAATGTCTTCAATTATTTGATTTTTTAAGTTTTCAAGTTGATTTTTCATGTTATCTACCTCACTTTTATATTATAACATATATCATATGTTAATATTTATTGTAAAGTCATAATAAAGTTATTAAAATGTGAAATATTAAAAATAAAAGGTACCAGCAAGGTACCTTTCAAATTTTTAGATTAGTTTAATTAGTCTCTTCTTGATGCAAGTAGAATTATTAGTCTTAAGATTTGAACATAAATCCAGACTAATGTTACCATAAATCCTAATGCAGCAACCCATTCATAATTAGTTGGTAATCCAGCTTGAACGATTTGATCAGCATAGTCAAAGTCTAACATTAACATAAATGCGCCAAAGATAATTAGTACTATCGTTAAGATAATTGCTAGTGGGAGGTTATTAAATATACCAAGGCCAGGGGCAACTAACTGTAAGATACCACTAAATAATGATGCAACAACTATCGCGATTAATGTTCCAATCATAAATCTTCTAAATTTATTAGTTACTCTAAATGCTTTTGAAGTATATAAGAGTAACATAACCGCAAAGACTGAACCAATTCCAATTAAAGCAGTAATTGCTGCACCTGGAATAAAGAAGTTAATTATTGCAGTAATTGTTCCTAAGGTTGCACCTTGTCCTAATGAATATAAGATTGAAAATGGCATTGCAACCCTTGGGAAAAATGAGGCAATTAGCACACTAAAAAATGATGTGATTAAACTTAATGCAATGACTACAATTAACCATGGTTGGATCGCAAATTGAACTCCTCCACCTGGAACTGCTACGGCTTGTAAACCGAATACTACGCTTAATGCAGCGCTTACTAATGTTAATAATAATAGAACTATTGTTTTTGTTGCTACACCTAAGGTAGTAGCTCCATCAACAGTAACAACTACTTGTTGTTTTTCTAAACTTCTAAAAACTGGGTTTGAGCTTCGTCTCATAAATATCACTTCCTTTAAGCAATAATATTATATAACTTTAGTTATGATAACGCAAATAAACCATTGCTAATCACATTATTTACTTCATTTCAAATAATTATGTTTTTTTACTTTTTTTATCATACTACAAAAACGCAAATAAACCATCATTTATTATGTTTTTTTCTTCACTTAAATCTTTAAAAGCCCCGTATTTCTCAAGTCGATCAAATGATGTCTTATTAATTCTAGTTCTTTCTCTTACGTCATTTAAACTAGTAAATGGTGCTTCCTCACGTCTGTTAACAATATCAAAGACAACAATTTCACCTAAACCATCAACTGTTACAAACGGCATTCTTAATCCATCTTTTTCAATAACAAAATCTTTGGCTTCTGATTTGTGAATATCAACTGGTAAGAATTTATATCCCCGTTGTAACATTTCAAGCGCTGATCCTAAAGTAACAATTAAATCATTTTCCTTAGCGGTTCGATTATATGTTTCTTGAAGTTGATTTAATTTATTTCTAATAGCGTTGACACCAGCCATCATTACTTCATAATCAAATTGTACAGCACGTTTTGAGAAAAATGCACTATAAAATAATTCTGGTTTATATACTTTGAACCAAGCAATTCTCATTGCCATAATAATATAAGCGGTCGCATGAGCTTTCGGGAACATGTATTTAATCTTTCCAGCAGACTCAATATACCACTGTGGAACATTATGTTTTTTCATTATTTCTACATATTCAAACCATTTGGCTTTTTGAGTTGACGGACGACCACGTCTAACAAACTCCATAATCTCAAAGGCTTGAAGTGGTTCCATTTTATAGTCTTCGATTAAAACAACCATAATATCATCACGACATCCAATTAAATCATCAAACGGAATTGCTCCGTGTTCAGTTGTACCTTTAACCAAATCAATAGCGTTATTTAACCATACGTCAGTTCCATGTGATAATCCCGAGATTTTAACTAACCCCGCAAATGAATTTGGTTTAGTATCCTGAAGCATTTCCCGAACAAATTGAGTACCTAATTCTGGAATTCCATATGATGCAACCTCACTATTTATTTGAGCTTTACCATTTTTAATCCCAATTACTTCAGTTCCTTGGAACAATTTATAAACTTTAGGATCATCAAGCGGAATATCTTGAGCCCGAGAAAATGGAAAATCTTCTGGATGTTCGTGGACATAATCCATTAAAAATTTAATCATCGTTGGATCATCATGTCCAAGAATGTCAAGTTTTAATAAGTTATCTTCAAATGAGTGATAATCAAAATGAGTTGTCTTCCAAGTTGATGATGTATCATCAGCTGGATATTGAACTGGGGTCACATCATAAATCGAATGACTCTTAGGAACAACGACAATCCCTCCCGGATGTTGCCCTGTTGAACGTCTAACGCCTTCAAGCTTTTTAGCAAGTCTATCTTTTTGAGCTCCTCTAATTTCTAATTCATTAGCCTCAATAAATCCTTTAACATATCCAAAAGCCGTTCTTTCAGCTACCGTTCCAATAGTTCCAGCTCTAAAAGTAAAATCTTCTCCTAAAAGTTCGCGAACGTACTCATGAGCCGTTGCTTGATAATCTCCCGAGAAGTTTAAATCAATATCAGGAATTTTATCTCCCTTAAATCCTAAGAAAGTTTCAAACGGAATACTATGTCCATCTTTTTTAAGCGGCGCTTTACAAATCGGACATTTCCGATCTGGTAAATCATAACCAGATTCAACACTATTTAATACTTCCTCAAACTTCATTTGTTCGCGTGATTGGCCGAACTCCAAAATTTCATTTTGCGTAAGTTTTAGTGCTGTGAAATCATGATTTTCACAGTAATAATGTGGCGGCAATGGATTAACTTCAGTAATTTTCAAAAGAGTGGCCACTAAACTTGATCCAACTGACCCCCGTGAGCCAACTAAATATCCATCTTCTAGTGATTTTTTCACTAGTAAATATGAAATATAATAAATCGGTGCGAAGTGGTTAGAGATGATACTATTTAATTCTTTTTCAACTCGTTTTAAAATAAGTGGATGTGGGTTTGGTCCGTATTGTGCCCGTAAGTTTTCATTAACTAATCTAGTAACTTCTTCATTGATTGAGTTAACTCCTAATAGATCTTTAAACGCATCATCATCTAAACTATATAGTTCATCTGGGAATGCTTTAACTGGTTCAATTTTGTCATTTAATTTATTAGTATTGGTAACTACTATCTCATAAGCTAAATCAGGTGATAAAAACGAAAAAGCTTTAAGCATCTCGTCAGTAGTTAAGAGATGTTGTTCAGGACGCTCTTTAGCTCTTAATAATTTATGAATTCCACCACCGATTAGTGGTGCATTAATATAAATGTCACGATAAATCTTATCTTCTTTATTTAAATAATGAACATCACCAGTAGCAATTACCAATTTATTTAATGATTTAGCGGCATTAATAATTTTAAGAATCGTTGCCTTAACTATTTCTTTTCCATTTTCACCAATATCTTCAGCAACATGAGTATAGGCTTGTGGTGGTTGAACTTCAATATAGTCATAATATTCCATTACTTCAAGTAGCTGATCATTTGATTTATTAAGGGCTGTTTCAAAGACCTCCCCTTCATAACATCCACTACCAATAAGTAATCCCTCACGATACTCATCAAGAAGTCTACGTAATAGTCTTGGCCCTTGATAATAATATGTGGTAAGGGCTTCACTAACCAATATAAACAAGTTTTTATATCCCACTTGATTTTGAACTAAAATATTAATATGTGGTGGGAACGCCGCATGTTTATATTTTTCATTTTTCGATAAATACGCGTTAATTCCTTTATAAGTTTCGATACCTAATTTATATAAATCAAGTAACATCAACATAAATATTTCGGAAGTTGCCTTAGCATCTTCATCAGCTCGGTGATGATTAAAAGTATCAACCTTAAAGAATTTAGCTACCGCATCTAAATTAAATCTCTTTAAATCGTTGCAATAAAAATATCTAGCCAAATTAAGCGTATCAATTACTGGATTATTAGGAATTTCTAATCCTAAATTATAGGCATTTTGTTTAATATGGTCAACGTCAAAGTGAGCGTTATGTGCTACTAAAACTGTTCCTTTAATGAACTCTAAGAATTTAGGTAATGCTTCTTCAATTTGCGGAGCATCAACTAATTGTTCATCTTTAATTCCCGTTAAATCGGTTACAAATTGTGAAAGTTTTCGGTTCGGATTGACAAAAGTTTGGAATCGATCAGTAACAACGCCTTGAACCATTTTGACCGCACCAATTTCAATAATTTTATCATTAGTAACTGATAAGCCCGTACTTTCGATGTCAAAAGCGACATAAGTGGCATCTCTTAAATTAAAATCAGGTGCATCACTAGTGATTTTGAATGCGTCATCATCAACTAATTCCATTTCAACACCATAAATTGGTTTAATCTTTAACCCTTTTGAAGCCTTATAAATATCAGGAAAAGCATATAAACCATTATGATCGGTAAAAGCTATCGCCTTATGCCCCCACTTTTCTGCCGTTTTTAAATAATCTTCAGCACTAGTTACCGCATCCATTGGACTCATCTTAGTATGAATATGAAATTCAATCCGTTTTTCTTTAGCACGGTCCATTCTTTCAACTTTAGCTAAATTTTCAGTAAACGTAATTGTTGAAGCCATAATGGTCATATCTTTTAAATATTCATCATATTGAGCATTACCTTCAACTTGGACAAAGTCTCCTTCTTTAATTGATTCAGCTTCAAGAATTTGCGTTTCAGTATTTAAAAATCTTTTTACTACAATCGCATCATCAGCATCAGCAATTGTCATTTGTAGTAAGGTCGCAGTCCGTAGTTTTCTAACTTCGGACATGATAACTTCTCCTTCAACGACAAATCGTGTATCACCAACTTCATTCATATATTGATGAAGCTTATATTGATTAATTGGAATTTGAGAAATAGAAACCGAAGTTGGCTTTGATCTTCTTCGATCAAAAATTTTCTTTTTCTCAATTTTTTGCCTTTGTTCATGAAGTCTAGCTTGCTCATTGCTTAATTCTTGTTGAGTTTGAATATTTTCTTTAATTGATTCAATTGTTGTTTTAATTTCTTCATCAACGACTGCTTCAACATCAACTTTTAACCCATATTCATGAAACTTATCCTTTAATTCAGGAACAGAATCCATTAAGTATTCACTATCGCGATCAAGGTGAATTGTATATTTTTCATCAGTATAGTCAAACTTAAAAGATAAGAATGCTAAAAAGCGAGATTTTTCTTCAGCAACCTCGCGGCAAATATATTCAAAATAATCACGTGCATAATCATTTAATCTTTTGAGTTTATCGAAAGTTAGTTTAACCTCAACTTTACTTACGACACCCGGTAATAAAAAGTAAGATTTTAAATTAGTCAAAAATGGTTTTAAATCTGCGACAGAAACTACTTCCTTTAATTTAATGTTTAAAGTCCAAGTTTTATTCTTTTTTGAGATTTCACAACTTTCTAATTTTGACTCATTGATTATTTTAGATTCAAATTTTGATTGTTCTAAGAACAGTTTGTATTTAGGCATTTTTATCCTCGCTTGTAAAATCATATTAACACATAAAATTGGAATAATCAACCAATTAAAACATCATTTTTTTTAGCCCTTTTATGGTAAAATAAAGAAGGTGGGTTAACTATGCTTTTTACTAATGAAAAACATTATAATACTTTAAATAATTATTACTTGCACAAATATGGGAAAAAAGTGTTTAAAGTTTCATTAAATGGTGGATTTACATGTCCTAACATTGATGGAACTGTTTCATTTGGTGGTTGCGCATTTTGTTCCTCAATGGGTAGTGGCGAATTTGCTGGAAACAAACACGACCCCCTTAAAAAACAATTTGATGAAGTTAAAGAAATGATGCATCAAAAGTGGCCTGAAGCTTACTATATTCCGTATTTTCAAGCCAATACTAACACTCATGCCCCAGTTTCAAGATTAAAAGAATTATTTGAAGAAGCTATTACACTAGATCCTAATATTGTTGAATTAAGCATTGCTACAAGACCCGATTCACTTCCAAATGATGTCGTAGAATACTTAAGTGAACTCAACACAAGAATCCCAGTTCAAGTTGAATTAGGACTTCAAACAATTCACGATGAAATCGGCAAAGATTTAAATCGTGGCCATGATTTAAAGGCCTTTAATGATGCTGTAAAAAGGCTTAGGAAAGAAAATATCGAGGTAGTTGTTCATATCATTAATGGTCTTCCAAATGAGACAAAAGAAATGATGTTAGACACTATTAGACACTTAAATACTCTCGATATTCAAGGGATTAAAATTCACATGTTAAATATTTTATCTAATTCTAGAATGGGACAGGCATACTTAAAAAAACCTTGGCCAATTCTATCGAGAAAAGAATATATTGATATTGTCGTCACTCAAATTAGACTCTTAAGAAAAGATATTATCATCCATAGATTAACCGGAGATGGTAAATTTGATAAATTAATCGAACCGAAATGGATTATGAGAAAATTTACCGTCTTAAATGATATTGATAAAATATTAAGAGCCAACAAATGGTATCAAGGAGATTTATATGAAAAAGAGTAAAATTGTAAGACAAGCGCATGATTTACTTGCCTCATTAATAAAGAAAAATGACATCATTATTGATGCCACGTTAGGTAATGGTTATGACTCGCTTTTTATCGCAGAATTAGCTAAAGAAATTATCGCATTTGATATTCAAGAACAAGCCATCAATAATTCAAAAGAAACTTTAAAAGATGTTTCAAATGTATCATGTATTTTAGATAGTCATGAACACTATCAAAAATATGTCCAAAACTATCATGGTGTCGTCTTTAATTTAGGATATCTTCCGACTGGTGATAAACGAATTACTACTACTGCGAAAACTACGATTGACACTTTATATAAAATGGTTTCAGATAATCTTGCCAGGTTTATCTTAGTAGTAGTTTATCCAAGACACCCAGAAGGACAAATTGAAAGTAGGGATTTATTAGAATTTATAAAATACATTCCCAACTATTCAGTTAAATTAATCAACTACAATGAAAGTATTATCCAAGACTATATAATTTTATTAAAGAAAGGAGCAATTTAAAGCTCCTTTCTTTGTTAATTATTCCTTATCTTTTTCGATAATAAAATTATGGAAGATATTAGCGGTAATCGCAACCGCTTTTTTCGATACTTTGTCAACTGTATCTTTTGGTGTGTGATATACCGCACTACGGCTATCATTAGTCCACGGCATTCCCATAATGGTAGTCGCTTCGACACCAATCTTACCAAACTCACCAGCATCAGTTCCGCCTGTTAATACCGCAATTGGTTGTTTATGAGTTTTAACTCCTAAATCACTAGCAATATCTACTAACTTATCAGCTAAATTATCACTTAACTTAACACTATTATTAATATCACTAGTTAAGAAAAATAACTCATTTTCATCATATAAACATTCAATATTTAATAAATATGTTTTAGTTTGGAGTAGTTCTTCTTTATGTTTTTTAACAAAGGCTCTAGCTCCTCTTAATCCTTCTTCTTCCGCATCAAATGAAGCAAATATTATTCTAGTATGTTTTAGTTCATTTTTGGTTCCTTTTAAACTGTAGTAATATTTAGCCATTTGAAAGGCAATTTGAGTTGAAGCTAAGTTATCTCCAGCTCCTGGAGTCGCTTTTCTCATACTTCTAAAGAACCACATTTGTCCCACTAATAAAGCTCCTAAACCAATGACTCCAACTGAAACCCAATGTAAAATCTCATTATCAATAAATAAGTTTACTGCCGACAACACTAAACTTAATACAACAAACGCAATCGATCCAGTAACTCTTAAGTTATATAGTTTTGGTTGATAAACAAAGAAATTAAAAATTGGGGCACTATCGTGGTGTCCGGAAATAATAATTTGTTGTTTAACTTCATCTTTCGGTTCAATCACACCATAAACATTACGGCACTTTCCTCTCGGAAATAAAAAGTCAATAACCGGTAAATATCTAATAAATTGGAAATAGAAAATTAATAAACTCGCAATCATTAATCCTAGTGTTACATATTCTAATTTTAAAATTAAAAATACTAGCCCAATTAAATAAGCAATTACTAAAATATTAATCCAGCCTAAAAATGCACCTTTACTAATTTTAAAATCATCAGTATGAATTTCATCACTATAGTTTTTAGCATCATTATATAAATAATCAGCTGTATCAACTGATGGTTTAGTTCCAGCAAGTCTTGGACCAAACTTTTTAATTATTACATCAGTTTCATTAATTACATCATTGGTTAATTTTTCAAAATCCATCTTTACCAACTCCTTATATTGTTTATAATAGCATATTATTTATTTCAAATAAATAATTTATAAATTACATGATATAAAAATGTTATTTTAGACATAATTGGTTAATAAAGCCAGTTTCTAAATTAAAAAAGGTAACACAGGATATTTGTGTTACCTTTTAAAATCTCTTGTTACAAATCTTCAAAATGTTTTTGAATATCTTGCTTTGCATTCAATATTGTAATTATATATATTATTTTGTCTTCTTTAACATATAAATAAAATATCAAATAATTTTCACAAACCAAGACACGATAACCATTAGATTTTAAAATTGGGTCATTTGGAACACTTCCAATATAGGGGAACTCTATTAATTGCTTACACTTTTTATCAATATTCTTAATAAGTATTTCGCCTATAGTTCTATCTTTTGTCGATCGGACAAGATAAGTTAGGATTTTTTTAATACTTCTATATGCAACTCTAGTATAAATTATTTTATTACTCATAATCCAACTCATCTAATTCAGCTAAAAGACTATTTATTGCAGTTTCCGAATCATAGACTCTTCCAAGTTTTATATCATCTAATGATTGAGCAATTTCATCATATAAACGTAATTTTTCTTCTAAATACGCTATATAATTAATTTTACTCATATAATCTTCATGGCTCAAAACAACTAGATCCTCCTTACCATTAACTGTTATAGCAACAGGATTGGTTCTTGCTAATTCAGAAATTTTAGCATAATTAGTTCTTATGTCTTTTGATGGTCTTATTGAAATACCTTTTTTCATTTTATCCCTCCATTCGGTAGTATAATTTTATCACAAAAATACTACTATAGCAATATCTTTCTTTTTCATATTTGAAAAAAACACCCTCAAAATCAGATAATTTTGAAAGTGTTTCGTATTTATAAAAAATCAAAAAATATATTGCTTCATAAAGCTACTACTTCGCTACGATATTAACCAATTTATTTGGAATAATAATAACTTTTAATACGTTTAATCCTTCTAGATGGGCCTTAACATTATCGAGACCAAAAGCGATTTGTTTTAACTCTTGATCGGATAAGTCTCTTGGAACTTGTTCTTTAGCTCTAACTCTACCATTAACTTGGAAAACCATTTCTACTTCCGCTAAAACAATCATTTGTGGATCATAGATTGGCCATTTAGAATATAAAATTTCTTCTTCGTTATTTAATACCTCTTGATTTAACTCTTCAGTTAAATGAGGGGCAATTGGATTTAATAGTTGTAAAAAAGTTTTGGCTTTTTCGCGGTCAATTCTTTCAACTTTATAAACTTCATTAACGAAAATCATCATTTGACTAATTGCGGTATTAAATGATAACTTTTCATAATCTTCAGTTACCTTTTTAATCGTTTGATGATAAACATAATCAAGTTCTTTTACATTCTCACTAGTAATTTCAAATTGATTAAACATCCGGTAAACTCGATCTAAAAATCTCTTAGAACCTTCAAGTGAGTTAGTATTCCATGGTTTATCACTTTCAAGTGGTCCCATAAACATTTCATATAGTCTTAAAGCGTCAGCGCCATGTGATTTAACGATATCATCAGGATTAACTACGTTACCTAATGATTTAGACATTTTAGCTCCGTTATCGCCTAAAATCATTCCTTGATTAACTAACTTTTTAAATGGTTCTGGTGATTGAACTAAACCAATATCATATAAGAATTTATGCCAAAATCTTGAGTATAACAAATGTCCAACAGCGTGTTCTTTACCACCAATATATAAATCAACTGGCAACCACTTAGCAATCTCTTCTTTAGCTTCTAATGAATTAAGTGGAATCATCCCATTTTCACTTTTTAATAAATAACCAATGTAATACCAGGAACTTCCAGCTAATTGCGGCATCGTATTCGTTTCACGGCGATATTTTTTCCCATCAAGTTCCACATACAACCATTCATGTGCATTAGCCAGTGGGCTTTCTCCAGTACCACTTGGTTGAATATTATCTAATTTAGGTAATAATAATGGCAATTCATCTTCTTTTAAGACAACAATTTCACCGTCTTCTCCAAATAAGACTGGGAATGGTTCACCCCAATATCTTTGGCGTGAAAAAACCCAATCACGTAATTTATAATTATCAGTTTTATAACCTAAATTATTAGTTTCTAAATATCTAATGATAACTTCGTTAGCTTCTTTAATATCAAGACCATTAAACAGTGGACTATTAATATGAATCCCGTCACCAGTATAAGCTTCGCCAACAACATCAGATTCAATAACTTCGATAATATCAAGACCGAATTTAGTGGCAAACTCATAGTCTCTGTCATCATGTGCTGGTACTGCCATCACCGCACCTGTACCATATGAAGTTAACACATAGTCTGAAATCCAAATTGGGACATTTTGTCCAGTTAATGGATGGACAGCGAAAGCTCCGGTAAAGACACCTGTTTTTTCTTTATCTAGTTCACGATCTAAATCTGATTTTTGTTTAGTTAAATCAATATAATTTTTAACTTCTTCGTATTCACTTGGTGAAGTAATTTCTAATACTAGTGGGTGTTCTGGAGCTAAAACACAATAACTAACACCATATAACGTATCTGGTCTTGTGGTAAAGATATCAAATTGATAATTAGTGCCGAAAACATCAAAAGTAATTGTTGCTCCCGTTGATTTACCAATCCAATTACGTTGCATCTCTTTTACTGATTCTGACCAATCAAGTAATTCAATATCATTAAGTAATCTTTCCGCATATTTAGTGATTTTTAAGACCCATTGTTTCATTGCTCGTTTAGTTACTGGATAACCGCCACGTTCTGAAACCATTAAACCATCAACTAATTCGATTTCATCATTAGCTAAGACAGTGCCTAACTCTTCACACCAGTTAACATCAATTTCCTTAATTTCAGCTAAACCATGTTCATATAGTTTAGTAAAAATCCACTGCGTCCATTTATAGAATTCTGGATTACATGTTTCAACTTGACGATCCCAATCAATGCCTTTACCAGACTCTATAATTTGACGCTTGAAATTTAAAATATTTTTATAGGTGAATTCTTCTGGATGATTTCCAGTTTTAATCGCATATTGTTCGGCTGGAAGACCAAAAGCGTCAAAGCCCATTGGGACTAAGACGTTGTATCCTTGCATCCGTTTAAATCTAGCAACAATATCACTGGCAGCATACCCTTCAATATGCCCGACATGTAATCCTTCCGCGCTTGGATATGGAAACATATCTAAAATATAATATTTTGGTAATGATTCATCATTTAAAGTTTTAAATGATTTATTTTCTAACCAATGTTGTTGCCATTTCTTTTCTATTTTTTGAAAGTCATAAAACATAAAAATCACCTACATTTAATTATATCATGAAAAGACATATGTCTTTTATATTTTATCTTGGGCCTAAATAAATTGATTCATCAATTCTTTCAACTTTGTAAAAGTAATGAATTTGTCTCATACTAATGAAATGAGCGTAATATTTAGAATTGGTAATAATTCTTGAGATTGGGGTGTTTTTAGAAATATAGTCTCGAACTAGAAAACACTCCTTAACATTAGCACCATCAATAAATTTTACTTTCAAAGTTTTTATATTTTTCAATTTAAGTTTTTTCTTAAGCAATGTTTTTATTTTTAATTTTTCACTGATTATTTCATAACGAACACTTCGAATTAACCACGCTTTAATGAAAGACTTCGGAAAAAGGTATCCCGCAAGGTTAAGTGATAAATAGCTATATTCCTCGCAAGTCCAAATATAATTATTTTTGATAAATGTAAGTGAAATTTCTTCTTTTTCTTTTCTTAGTTTCATTATTTTTAACTTCATTAAATTATTTTTTTCGCGATTTAATATTTTATTAGTATAATGCCAAAATGAAAATGAAATAGTAATGTATAAAACCATTGAAATAAAAAGTGAAATCAAAAAATACGGATAATATTTAGTAAATAATAAAACTATCATAAAAATTAACGATAAGACGTTAATAACTTGTAATATTATCAGCATAATTCCTTTTACCATTTTTATTCTCCAAATTAAATATTATGATACATCATAATTTTAACACGATTTAGACTTCTTATTCAATAACACTAATGAATTAAAAAAAGGATGTTCCCATCCTTTTAATATCATAATTAATGTTACTTAATTAAATTTTCTACATACGTAACTAAATCTTTAACTGTTTTTAAGGCAAAGGCATCTTCATCAGATACAGAAACATCGTATTCATCTTCAATGAACATAACGATTTCAACTGCATCAATTGAGTCAATCCCTAAGTCTTCTGATAATCTAGCATCTAAAGTTACTTTTGATTCGCTAACGCCTAAATCATTAACGATCATATTTTTAAGTTTTTCAAATACCATAATTTTCTCTCCTTTTTAACATAATCTTATTTTAGGTTAAATCGTTCATTTTGTCAATTTAAGAGATAAAACGACCGCTTCATATGGTCTTAAAGGGATAGATTTAGGCGAAATATGTGAATCTTGGTAATTTGAAAAGATAATTTCCCCAAATTCATAACCATCTAATTTAGATAACATAAATCTTCGGTTTTGATTACTAAACGAGTTAACAACCAAAATAGCTTCATCTTTTAGTCTTCTAATATAACTAAAATTATGTGGATTATGATAATCAACAATTTCAAAATCGCCGTAGATTAAAACCTCGCGATACTTACTATGTAATTTTAGATTAATGATATTTTTATAGTGATGCCAAATCGAATTAAGATCTTTCATTTGGCTTTCAACATTAATATCTTTATAGTTAGGGTGAACATTAATCCATGGAGTTCCAGTAGTAAAGCCAGCATTTTTCAAAGAGTTCCATTGCATTGGAATCCGCGCATGATCTCTTGAGTGCTCAACATGCCATTTAACTGCTTCAGCTTCAGTTACACCTGGTTGATTTTTTAAATCAAGTTTAATATGGTTAATTGTTGAAACATCCCTAAATTCAGATAATTTAGTAAACGGATAATTAGTCATTCCAATTTCTTCGCCTTGATAGATAAACGGAGTTCCCTTAACAAAATATAAAGTATTAGCTAACATCTTAGCTGATTTTTCAAAATAATTTAAATCTCCATACATACTCATAACACGAGGATGATCATGATTTAACCAGTAAAGCGGATTCCAGCCCTTACCTTTAAATCCATAAATCCATTTTCTAAAAACATATTTTAATTTAATGACATCCGTTACTTCTTTTCCGTTAACTTTTTTGGTGCACCAATTATGATCAAAGTTAAAGACCATATCTAATTGGCCGTAATCTTTTGAGGCATAACGAAGCCCTGATTCAACCGAAGCCCCACCGCCAACTTCACCAACTGTCATAATATCGTATTTTGAAAACACTTCATCATCTAACATTTTTAAATATTCGTGAACCATTGGTAAATTAGAATATTTAGAAAAATCAGGGACGTAACAATCCTTAGTCATCTTTGAATCAACAAACGGAGCTCTTGCTAAGTGGCTAGCAGCATCAATACGAAATCCAGAAATACCCATATCTAACCACCATTTCGCCATCTTAATCATTTCTTTGCGGACATTCTCACTCTTCCAGTTTAAATCAGGCATCTTATCACTAAAGATTTTCATAAAATAATAGCCCGTAATTTCGTCTTTTTTCCAACAACTACCACCAAAAAAAGACGACCAGTTAGTCGGTTCATATTCTTTACCATCAATAATTCTTGGTGGTTCCCAAATATAATATTCACGATATGGGTTATCTAGTGATTTTCTTGATTCTTGAAACCAATAATGTTCATCTGAGGTATGGTTTAAAATTAAGTCAATAATGACTCTAATATTTAATTTATTAGCTTTATCTAAAACTTTTTTAAAAGTTTCTAAAGTTCCATATTCACTAGCTACTTCATAAAAATCACTAACATCATATCCGTTATCATCCATTGGCGATTGATAAAATGGAACTAACCAAATTAAATTAACTCCTAACTCGTATAAATAATCTAATTTTTGATAGACTCCTTCCAAGTCGCCGATGCCATCCGAATTAGTATCATAAAAACTTTTTATATATATTTGATATCCGAATGATTCCATCCACCATTTTTTCTTCATGCACATAACCTCTTTAATTTCATACTAATACTATTTTATCACATTATATGTGATATAATTAAAATGGTGATAATATTGAACTTACATGCAATTTGGCACAAGAGCCACTCAGAATATTCTTATCATATTGATGCAGAAACAATCCATCTTCTTTTGCGAACAGCGAAAGATGATATAAAAAAAGTAACTTTGTTATATGGAGATCCATTTCACTGGATTAGAGATAAAAATAACAAAAGATTTCAGTGGGATATGAAAATATCGCTAATGGAGTTAAAATATCGTGACGAATTGTTTGATTACTTTTTTGCGGAAGTAAAAGTTCCTTCAAAAAGGATTCGTTACGGCTTTTTAGTTGAAGATATAAACGGAAATAAAATAATTTATCATTCAAAAGGATTTAGTGAAGTTTCTAAAGTTGAAGAGTTTACTAATTTAAACGCCTTTTTTAATTATCCTTACTTACATCAAGAAGATTTAAATAATACTCCGTCTTGGGTTAAAGATACCATTTGGTATCAAATATTTCCCGATCGCTTTTGTAACATTGGTAATCAGTCAGATTACAATTGGAATAATACCGATGTTAAAAATAATGAAATCTACGGTGGAAACTTAAAAGGAATTACTAAAAAATTACCTTATATTAAGTCAGTTGGGTTTAACGGAATTTACTTAACACCAATCTTTAAGGCTAGAACCGCTCATAAATATGATACGGTTGACTATTATCAAATTGACCCAAGTTTTGGCACGAATGAAGATTTCAAAGAATTGGTAACTGAAGCTCATAAACTTGGAATTAAAGTAATGCTAGACGGCGTATTTAACCACGCTGGATTCTATCATCCGTTTTTTCAAGACGTAATTAAAAACGGGCCAAAAAGCAAGTACGCTGACGCCTTCGTCATTAAAAAATGGCCAGCAGTTGATTTTAAATATGATGATCTAAAAATCTTCGCATCATCTCAAAGAGATATCAACTATGAAACATTTGCGACTACTCCTTATATGCCAAAATGGAATTTTACCTCAGAAATTACCCAAAATTACCTTTTAGGGGTTGTAAAATATTGGATAGATGAGTATAATATTGACGCATGGAGATTAGATGTTTCTAATGAAATTAGTTTTGAATTTCTAAGAAAAATTAAAAAAGTTGCCAGAGAATCTAATCCTGAAACTTATATTTTAGGTGAAAACTGGGATCAAGCTCTACCTTGGCTCGGTGGCGATCAAATGGATGCCGTGATGAACTATTTTTTAACTAATATCATTTGGGATTTCATTGATTTAAAAATTACTAACTTAGAATTTAAAAATCGATTAACTCATTACTTGGTAGGAACACCTAAAACTATCATTAATAATCAATATAACTTAATCTCATCTCATGATACTGAAAGAATTAAATCGCGTGTTGATAATGATATGAGGCGAGTTAAAATTGCTCACATTTTACTATTATTATCACACGGAACACCGAGTGTTTACTACGGCGATGAAATCGGATTAGAAGGAAACCAAGACCCAGATAATCGTCGTCCAATGATTTGGGATGAATCAAAATGGGATATTGATTTTCTTAATTTCATCAAAAAATTAATTCAAATTAGGAAGAGATATCATAACTATAATAGTGAAATGAAAGTTTTATCTCATAATGAAGTTTTAGTTCTTTCAACAAGTGATTTAATTATCGTTATCAACAACACTAATCAAAATCAATCATTACCAATTAAGGATAAATATTTTGATGTTTTAAATAATAAATTATTAGATTTTAATCAAATTGAAACAATTAAACCATTTGAATTTTATATATTAAAAAAGGAGTGAAATTTATGAAACCGACCATTAGAGATGTTGCAAGAGAGGCAAATGTTAGTGTCTCAACCGTATCACGTGTTATTAACAATAAGGAATCAGTTCATGAATCTACTAGATCATTAGTTCTAGCAGCAATCGAAAAATTAGGCTTTGTCCCAAATAAACTTGCTCAAAGTTTAACCTCTAACTCAAGTAAGATGGTAGCCGTATTTGTCCCACATATGGGGCCAGAGTTTTATGGCCATCTATTAGAAGGTATTGAGTCACAAGCCGGCGCCTATGGGTATAAGATTATTTTCTGTAATACCCAAAATAAACCAGAACGTGAATTAGACTATTTACGCTTTGTAGAGCAATATAACATTGATGGATTAATTATTGCATCTGACTTTCACAGCTTTAAAACTGTTCATGAAATGAACATTCCAATTGTCACAGTTGACCACACTTTAGATGAAACTTATCCATCAGTAACAAGTGATAATATTAAAGGCGGAAAACTAGCAGCTGAATCTTTGGTAAAGGCTGGATGTAAAAATATCTTACTGTTCAGAGGACCATCTTTTCTGCCAACCACCATTGAAAGAACCATGGGTGCTAAAGAAGTTTTAGATAATTATCCTGATGTTAAATGTACTTATTATGACTTTGATTTAGTAACACCTGATAATCAAGAAATTGAAAATGTATTATGTTCACACACTGATGTTGATGGTATTTTTGCATATGGTGATACTTTGGCTATTTCAACGATGAAATCACTTTACAAGTTAGGAAAGAAAATGCCAAATGATGTCAAAATTGTTGGTTATGACAACAACTACTTCAGCCAAATGTCAACCCCAACTTTAACAACCATTGAACAATCTACTTCTTTTATGGGCAAAACCGCATTTAACTTACTACACAAATTAATGAAAAATGAGGAAATTGAAAATCCTCATGTCATTATTGATGTTAAGTTAATTGAGCGGGAGTCAAGTAAATAAAATAACCCCAAGGCGAATTGCCTTGGGGTTATTTTTTATTTAATTATATTTGTTAGATTAAATTGCCATTCCCCAAATCCGTAATCCATAAACATAATCTGGACCAATTCGGGCCATATTGCCGGCATGAGTCACAATATGTACAGAATAACTATTTTCAACAGAGTCTCTAGTCCAATAATGATTGTAAGGATGATATCTTACCCAAAAACCGAATTCCCCTCTAGCTCCGCTCATGACAGCTTGAGCGTAATCAGTAGACTCAGCCTTTCTTCTATCATCATTAGTAAAATATGGATTATGAACGAAAAACCAAGCCGTCATTAACGATATCGCATTAGTTTCATCAAGACCAGCCTTTACTGCAAATACGGAATTAAGGTACGCCTTAACATAACTATAATCAAACACATTAGTAGTGGCACCCGACTTAATTTCATCAAATGGTGAAAAATCTAGAATATATTTGGAACACAGAGTAACATAACTATAATTTACATCGCTTGGTATTTTATAAAATACGATTGGCTCATATTTAAAGTAATCTGAACCTACTTTTTCATATTTATTACCTTGATAAGTAACCGTATGCCATACTTCAGTATTTAAACTGAGTTGTGAAGTGTATACGTGTTGACTTGTTGTTACCACTGGTTCACCATTTAATGCTGATATTAAGGCTTGATTTGTTACTTTTGTTTGTGGATACTCTTTTGTTGAATAGTAAAGTTCTACCCATATAGCATATAAGGTATAATCGTTAGGAGTCGTTAATTGTTCATATTTAGTTCCGGTTCCAAAAATACTATCTTGATTATAAAAGCCTAAAAACTCATAACCAGTATCACCAATTATTGCCTTAGTTGGGATTGGTAAGGTGTAAGGGAAATCACTATCTTGTAGATATGTGATTTCATTATAACCACTAGGTAGCTCACCACCATTTAAATTTAGCGTTATTTTACTATATAATTTCCAAACCGCATATAAAGTAATTTCGCCACTTTCTGCAAGGTTCGTTACTATTTTTTCATCAGTGTGTACTACTGTTCCAGTTTCATTTAAAGCCCAACCTTTAAATTCATATCCATCTTTAACATATGTGTTTTTACTTAATTTTATCGATTGATTATAAGTCGCGATTTGATCTTCCATAGTCACTTCAAGCGCACCATTACCATTAAATCTGATTCGGTAAGTATTGATTTGCCATTTAGCTTTTAAGGTAATATCTCTATCTGGCATCTTATATCCTGTTTCAAATAACTCGTCAGTATCATCAATGGTCCAACCAACTAATGTATAACCAGTAATGGTTGGTTCACTATCTAAAGATAAAGTAACTGTTTAATCATAATATATATTTTCCATTGGGCTTGGGGTTGTATTGGCTCCATTAGGGTTAAAGGTAATGGTGTGTTTATTTCTTAAATATCTAATTTCTACTTCTTGAGTTACTTCATTAGTGACAGTATATGTAAGTGTGTTATTTGGATCAAAAGTATAATGGTCAAAACTCTTTTCCAAAATATTGATATCTTTACCGACTATTCCCCCAACAGTTTTAGTATTTAATATGATTGTGTAATTACCATCTAAATCTTCGCCCATATGTTTAATCGTAATCTCGCGCCATAACAATTGATCAATAACTTGTGGGATTCCATCGAGATCGAATTCCCAATATGGCGCGTAATAAAACTCTAATGTCTCGTCGCTCCAATTAGCGTCAAAGCCGGTTTTAGGTTCGGTTGTCTCAAGATATACTTTCACTTTGGATGGAGATGTGGAAAATGCGGATTTGCCGATCGTAGTCACGCTTTCAGGAACAACAAGAGATTCAAAATTCTTATCTTTAAGTGCATCCTCGTCGATTGTTTCAACACCATCGGGAATTGTATACATCGTTTCTTGTTTAGGGGTAGGATAGTAAATTAATACTGTTCCATCTAATGAAAATAAAACATCATCAATTACTTTATACCTAGTACTATTATTAATAATTTCAATTTTTCCAAGGCTATTACAACCCCAAAATACACCCTTACCAATAATGTTGAGATCATTAACTAATTTAAATTTTTTAAGTGCGGTATCACTAAATGCCAAATTACCGATACTAATTAACCCATTTGGTATCGAAGTCGTTCTTAATTCATTTTCGCCAAAGAAAGCTTTATTACCTATTTTCGTCATAAATTTAGGTAATTGAAGATGTCTTACTACATTTTTATTAGTTAATACCGAATCATCTAAATCAGCGATACTAGCAATTGGATATGCTTGATAATAATCCGGAAGAACTAAAACTTTAGTACCTGCTGGATTATTAATTTTAGTAATTATCGCCTTATTTTCTACTACTTCAACCGTAATATTGTCTACATTCAAAGGGTTTACCACGGTATTTATTGTAATATCNNCCAGTTTCTTCTACAATAAAGGTATTTTCAATTACTTGATTATGGGTAACTGGTTGTTCAATGATGATGCCACCATAATTAATTGAATAAGTTAAAGTATAAATAATATCCTCAAGCGTATATAATAAGGTTAATCCATCAGCTGGAATTGGGTAAATGAATTTATCCACCGCTACTAAATTAGTAATATCGATATCGTTTGCGAGTAGTTTTCCTACTTTTTGACCTTGTGGAATATCAATATGAAACTCTAGTTCGCATCCGATTGGAGCCGCTGTTAGATCAACTCTTTTATTCACTAAAGTAATTCCGTCTGGTAAATTAGAAATATCAACTGGGAAGTAATGTGGAATACCATGTTCATCATATTCCCAATTAGGCTTATAATGCAATAAAAGATCATGACCAAAACTAGGGTACCATCCAGATGGGCGGCTAGTCGCCTCAATGAAAACATTCAAGATACTGCATACATTATAACTAATGTATGTAACACTTCCTGGAATAACAAGATATTGTAGTTTAACTGCGCCATGAAACGCCGCTGTTTCAATGCGCTCTAACCCCTCTTGCAGAATAATTTCATCTAATTTAGAGTTTAAAAAGGCACTATTTTCAATTATTTTTGTATTTGAACTAACCGTATGACTTCCGGTTTTAGCAATTGGTGAGAGAAATAATCTTGTTTCATCTTTTGAATATAGAACTCCATCAATTGACTTAAAATTTTGATTGTCTTACAAAACGATAAATTCTTCAAAACTATTAAATTCATAAAATGCATACATCATATCAATGGTTTCTACTTTGCTAGTGATTTTAAATGTCTTGATTTTATCGTTCCCTCTAAGTACATGCCAACCAATTGTTTTAAGTTCACAATCATCAGGAATATTAAGTGTCTCTAAATTAACTAAACCAGTAAGTGAGTCATTGCGAATTTCAAGTAAACTTGTTGGTAGTGTCAATTCTTTTAAATTGACGCTTGCAGCCAATGATCCATTGCCTAAATACTTAGTTCCTTCAAGAACACTATAACTTGTATCCTCTTTACCATGCGGATAAAAAATTAAAGTTTCTTTATCAAAGCTATATAAAACACCATGTTCATCAACAAAGTATTTCGTACTATCCGCTGATAATTCAATTACTTTAATGTTGGTTCCATTAAATATAAAAGCGTCCAAATCCGCATCATTAACAATCTTAAAAGATGTCAGTCCAGTTTGAGCAAAAGCGCCACCACCAATCGTTTCTAACTTGCTATTTGCTTCATCTTTAAAAATAACTTCTTGTAAATGATCACAACGAATAAAAGCGTGTTCACCAATTACTTTAACCGAACTCGGTATTTCAATTCTTCTAATGCTTGATTCAGCAAATGACCGATTATCAATTGTAGTTTTTGAATCTGGTAAAATAACCTCTTTTAATTGTCTCTCGCAAAAAAACGCATTTTCACCTATTGTTTGTGGGCCGTCCAATATTTGAACATATTTGACAAAATCTCTTCTAGTAAATACTGATCGGTTATGCTGAGCCCCTTTTATACTCTGAACTGGATATCCTTGGAAAGTACTTGGAATAATGATAATTTTTGCACCCGCTGGATCAATTCCATGAATTGTTACAACTCCTGATATGGAATAACTAGTAATTCTTCCTTCATCTATTGGGTTAATTGTGGTTGTTAAAGTAATGTCCTTACTATAACTATAACGTTGACCAAATTCAAATGGTTCCCCGTTTAATTTCCACTCTAAATTTCCGGCTTCTTCGAAAACATAATCATCTTTAACAATACCATTTTCAATTACTTCTTGTTGAAAAGTAAAAAGCCCGTCATTAACTGAATATGTGATATAACGAATCATTCCAAATTCTACTTCAATCGTTAAATCTTCAGAGACGGTAACATTAATTTTTTTATCTTCACCTAAATCATCTACCAGCTCATCACCATTAACTTTCAGTGATACTAATCCTTTTCCAGTTGGTACTACTACTTTTAATTTGATATTACTAGTAATTGATACGTGATTCACATCTACTGACTCATCAACCGGCACCACACCATCTGGTAAATTAATGGCGATAACTTTATATTTAAAAGTAACGGCAATATCTAAAGATTCCTTGATATTAACAGTAAATTTGTTGTCAACAACAGTTGATGTTTTATTTTCACCATTAATCAAAAGAGTATCTAATTCTCTTCCTTTTGGTGGCGTAATTAACATCTCAACATTAGTTCCAACAACTAATGCATTCACATCAAGGTTAGAATCGACCAAAGTAATTTCATTTGGTAAATTAATCCGCGTGGTTTGTGGGGGGATATCTTTAAATGAAACAGCAATCGTTAACCCTTCCAAAACTGGAATTACAATCCTACCATCACGGACATGATATGACATATCCGTACCATTAATTAAAAGCGTATTTAATTCCTGTCCTTCTGGTGGTATAATTAAAAGTTCAATTTCACTATTTAATTTTAGTTTATTGGGATCTAAACTTTCATCAACCAAAACAACACCATCAGGCAATACTAACTTAACCGTTTTTTCTTCAACTACTGGTTCCTCACCATTATCAGCACAACCAGTTAAAACTAACATTAATGTCATTAATATGACACCTAACAAACTTAATAAAAACTTTTTTCTCATCTTAATTGTCCTCCTTAGTATGATTTTCGTGTTTAATAATACATTAGAAGCGCACTTATTTGATTATATGTAAGATTATACTTTCTTTAACCACAAAAAGTCAAGGCTTCACGAAGTGAAGTCTTGCTAACATTGATAAGACAATAAGCTATTAAATATTAATTTGTCCGTGTTTACGGGTTTACATTAGAATCGTGATTTTTTACTTATAAGTGTTTAATTATTGCATATACTCCTGGTTTCGATACTTTAATATGGTGTTTATCAAGCAAATAATCTTGTGATGCAAAAAGTATTTCTTCTTTTTCTTCTAGTTGGATTTTTCGTACTTGATAATCATTTTGTAAATAGTGAGTAATTCTCATCCGACTATTTTCAAGAGTATAAATAACAAATCCACCTTTTTGAATCACATCTTTATGTTTTGAATTGGAGTTAGTATAAATTTTATAGGTTTTTCTAATATTGATTAACTCTCTTAATTTTTCAACACTAATCAATTTAGGATTCCAAATAATCATATTAATTTCATCCGGCGATTTATAAGAGTTTTCAACTTGATTTTTAGTTCGGTAAAACTCTTGACCAGCATGAATAAATGGAATTCCTTGGGAGATAATAACTAAGTGAGTGGCAAAATCTTGATAGTGCCACTTTTTAAATTCATCATAATCGGTTTTAATGCTAATTTCATCATAAAATGTATAGTTATCATGACATTCAACATAATTAATTGATTGGTTAGGACTATCAAAGATATTAAGTGAACCTAACAGAGAATGTTTTAACGTTTCAAAGTAGTCATTATTCCCCATTGCATAACCAAATTTATTCGTTCCTTTCATTAAGTTTCTAAATTGGTCATTAAAATGAGCAAAACCTTTAAATTGTTTTTGGTTATTCATGTTAGCTCTTTGATCTCTTGGCATCGTATTAGACATATTCCAACCTTCGCCATATAACATAATATTCGGATTAATTTCTTTTAATTTTTCCTCAATTAGAAGCATCGTTTCAATATCCATTAATCCCATTAAATCAAAGCGAAACCCATCAATTTTAAAGGTTTTAGTTAAATATACTAAATTATCAACAATTAGACGTCTTACCATGTAACGGAAGCTTGCGACATCATTTTGACAACCGCTAGAGTTAGTCACATTACCTTTTTTATCAAATTGATACATATAGTTAGGAACTAATTTATTAACTGAAAAATTAACCCAATCATAAACGTGGTTATAAACGACATCTAAGTTAATGCCAAGTCCAATTTTATGAGCGTGATTAACTACTTTAATAAACTCATTAATTCGTAAGATTGGGTCATCAGGATTTTTAGAATACCAGCCATCAAATAAGAAAAATTGATGTGGGTTATAACCCCAATTATATAACTTTTCTTTATCATGATCATCAACACCTAAAAAGTCAGTTACTGGCAGTAATTGTAAGTGAGTAATACCTAATCCGTAAATATATTCTAGTACCGTTGATCCTAAAGTTTTATTTTTTACAGTTAAACCAGTAAATAATCCCTTGTCCTCAGTATCTAAATTAATTGTCATGTCACGAACATGACCTTCATAAATAATCGCTTTAGTCTTATCTTGAGTCTTAATCGGCGATTCAACAACTTTTGATAATTTTCTAGGGTTAATCACATATGAAAACTCATTAGTTCCCGCTTTGGCATATGGATCTAATACTTTTTCAAAGAAAGTTAGAATTCTAACATCATAATAATATGGTTTTAACTGATGATCGCCTAAAATTCTAGCGTGCCACACACCATTTTCTAATTTCATTTCGTAAGACTTTTGATCTAAAACTAAATCAATCTCTTTAGCAACCGGTGACCAAACGTAAAAGTCAGTGTAATTTTTCGAATAATATGATCCTAATTTCCCTTCGTATTTAGTTTTCTCTTCAAATTCTTTTGTGGTTGTAACTAAACCAACTTCAAGTGGAATTTTATAATCATTAATAAAAATTAAATAATCTTTATGTAAATCTAGGTCTTTATCAAGAGTAAAAAGGCTTGTTTTATTGTCAAGTTTTTTTAAGACGCCACGATAACCAATCATCGTCACTTTATAAATAATTTCTTTTGATACAATTCTAATTAAATTATATTTATCAATAAACGCTCTCATCTTAACAACTCTTTACCTACTTTAATAATAATTGGATCTTTTTGGAATTTAATCTTTCCTTTTTCGACTTTAACCATATTATTATCAATCATATTTTTATAGATTCCATCTTTTAAATGGGCATTAATTTTGGTTTTTGATCCTAAATCAAAATAGCCAATTATCGCATTATTTTTATCTTCATATTTAATAACTGCAGCTTCTTTCTTTTCTAAGAAAAACATATTACCTTTGGTAATTAAATCATCTTCATGAATTTCTTTTAATCGTCTAATAATGGCTGAGATATCAAAACCTGTTTGATAATTGATTGGGTCATATTCAAATAAACTTGGTCTTTTTGTATTTAAAAACTCTTGGCCAGCATAAACAAACGGCATACCGCGGAAGAAAAAATTAAGAGCTGTAATATTTAATATTTTATGGACGTCATTAAAATAGCTAGCGACTCTTTCTTGATCATGATTTTCTAGGTTTCTCGCTTTAATATAGTTTTTAGGATAGGTCACTTCTTGCCTTTCAACTTCCGATAACCATTTTTCAAGGGAACCTTTACCTTCAACAAATGCGCGGTAATATTCATCAATATCATAGTCATAACAAGCATCAAAAACTTGATACATTTCACTATCAGAATGAGCATCAAAACCTAAGTCTCTAATGTATTTAATAAATCCAGGATGAACTGATTCCGTTAACCAAAATAAATTCGGATTAACTACAGATACCGCTTGTTTGGCTTCACGCCAAAAATCAAGTGGTACTAGTGGGGCGACATCACAGCGAAATCCATCAACAATCTTAGCCCAATAAACTAAGACATCAATTAAATAATCCCAAACTTCTCGTTTTGAAAAATCTAAGTCCGTAATATCTGACCAATCGCCAACTCTATTTTTTAATTCTCCAGATTTAGTTCGGTAAAACCAATCTGGGTGATTTTTTGTTAAAAGTGAATCTCGTGAAGTATGATTAATAACAATATCAATCATTACTAACATATCTTTTTTATGTGCTTCTTCGACTAATTTTTTAAAATCTTCAATGGCCCCGTATTTTTCATGTACTTGATAATAATCACTAATTGAATAAGGACTACCAACGGCACCTTTTCGTGAAACCTCGCCGATTGGGTGAATTGGTAATAAATAAATTATATCTGCGCCTAATTTTTTAATTCTTGACATATCGGAAATGACTCCCATAAAATCCCTAGTTTTAGAGTGTTGTCTTGGAAATACTTGATAAATCATTTTTTTACGCCAATTAATATTAGTATTTTTTGCCATGAATCCACATCCTTCCGAAATATATTATACCTTATTCATAAGGTATTTTCCACAAATCACCACTATAAAAGATAAATACCGCTTCCAATGAATGAAGCGGTATTTATTTGATTTAAATTTATTAAATTTTAACCTTTGGTTGCTCCGGCCATAATACCTTCGATTAAGTATTTTTGGAAGAACATATATAGTAAGGTAATTGGAATACCAACAATTAACGCTCCGGCTGCGAACGCTGAATAGTTTAGAGTGTTCGGGTCATTAATTAGTTTAAATAATCCGACTGCTAATGTCCATTGTTCAGTAATATCAAAATCAATTGGAGCGCCAGCACGTGGGATATTTAATAAGTATCCTGGTAACATATAATCCATCCATGGTGCCATGAACATATTAACGGCTACGAATGTTAGAATTGGTACCGCTAGCGGCATAATAATTCTAAAGAAGATTTGTAGTTTGTTGGCACCATCAATCATTGCTGATTCATCAAGGTCCTTAGGAATTTGATCCATAAATCCTTTAATTAACCAAATATTGCCTGGAATTCCACCACCAATATATAAAATAGTTAACGCTAGTGGTTGGCCTAGTAATCCGAATTTCCAGAATAAGACATACATAGCGATTAATCCCATAAATGATGGGAATGATTGTAAGACTAAGATCGTCATTAAACCAGCTTTTTTACCTTTGAAATTAAATCTCGCAAAGACATATGAAGCTCCAGTAATTAAAACTGTACCAACAAGCATATTAATTAAGGCAATCGATACTGTATTTAACCACCAAGTCTTAAACTTCGTTTGATTAAATAAATAGTTAAATGATTCCCAGTTAGGGTTAGTTGGCCAAATTTGGTTTGGAATATCAGTTTTTAAATTCGAGAAAGCCATACCGAAAATATAGATAATTGGGACAATTACGATCACCGCAGTTAAAACAATTTGTCCGTAGATTGCCAATTTAGCAAATATTTCTGATGGTTTATAAACTGATCTTATACCTGATTTAGAAATATTTCTTCTCTTTGGTTGTTTGTAAAAATATAACCAACCACCAATTGGAATTAAAGAAATTAATGATGCAACAATTCCTTCATAGCCTTTCTTAGATGCGTAATCAGCCGTCATTGCTTGTGAAACAAAGAACACAACAATTAAAACAAAAATTAATATAATCTTGCCAACTAAAGCGCTAGATTGAGATAATCTTACATCGCTATCTAGTTTTTCTTTATATGAACGCATCATATAAGTACCATAATCTCTAGCAACTGTTTGACCTAATAATTGACCAATTAAAACTCGATTTCCTTCAGTTTCTTCCGCTTCGTTTAAAGCTTTTAGTTCTTCTAGTCTAGCTAATGTATTCATTTCAATTACTTTTGATAATTGAGATCTTAAAGGTGTTTCGTCTGATAATATAGTTGAGTTATTTATAACTTTAGTATCACTAATTTTTTGAACTAATGGATGCAGATCATTTCCGGTGTATGCTAGTGGGATTGTTAAAATTTCACTAGCGCCATCAATAACTTGTTTAACAACACCATATACTTCAAAATTATCGTTAAACCAATTAATATTGCGCTCTAATGTTAAATTAGTACCAGCGGTTTTGACTTCGACTATTTTCGCTTTTAATGTATCAAAATTAACCGTACCTTCTTTTAATGCTTCTAATTCATTGAATTTGGTTTCTAAGGTTAAGACTAATTCAAAGTCAGCAATAAATCCCGCATTTTCAGTCTTAACCGCTTGATTAGTTACGGCATTATTCGCTGCCTTTGCTGCCGCGATATTAGTGCTATTAATATCTTTTGATAGAACTAGGATTTTAAATTTAGCTAATAATTCGGCTTGTTCAGGTCCTGCAAAATTATCAATTAAGTGTTGTAATAAGAAGATATCTTCTACTGTTAAAGTATTAGGAACTCTTAATTGTTCAATCACTCCAAGAATATAAGCACGTCCTCCATCTTCAAGGGCAGCAAATAATCGTTGTTGATTAGTGTTAAATAAAGTTCTTAAATTAGCTTTATCATCGTTATTTAATGTAGGATTACCAACACTTTGTTTAATAATCGCTTCTAATTCTTCATGTGTAGCGTCATTTAAGTTTAATTTAGCAACATCATTTAAATATTTTTTAACTAGAGTTAAATTATTATTTAAACTATATTTAGAAGGCAAATCACCTGGTAGTGCTTCAACTTCTGCTAGTGCCGCATCATAAGCAGCTTGAGTCTTATTATCAATTAACGCTTTTACTTTATCGCCTACCACTAAATGTGGCTCTACTTCAGCAATTTGAGTTTTATATTGCAAAACATATTGATTATGAGCAGGTAAGCTATTCAGTCTTGCTAAAAGTGTAGTATAAACTGGAGTTGTTGGTAAATATAAAAATGCTTTAACTAAATCATCAGTTTCTCTAATCTTTTCTTGAACTAGAAAACGATCAACTAATGCTTGACGACTAGCATGCGTCATTGGCACTAAATTTAATGCTTCTTTAGCAATATCATAGTTTGTCTGGTTATTTCTTGTTTCAAGGAGTAAAACTTTATTTAGTACATCTAAATATTTAGTATTATCAATTGATTCTTGAGAAATTAAGTTTAATTCAAATTTCTTAGTTTTCAAATGATTACCAATTGAGTAAGTACCAGTTAAGGTAACTACTTCATCTTTGCTTGGTAATGTAACAACGCCATTGGTTGTAACTAAATTTGGATTGCTAGATTTCCAAGAAATCGTAACCCCTTCATAATTAGTTGCAAGCCCAACATTGCCAGTAACATAATCAGCACTATTTCCGTCTTGAAATTCTATCGAGTGCTCTTTAACTACGCTTCTTAAGAAGTAGACATCATCAGATTTTTTAACGCATCCTGATAATGTTGCGACTCCTAATAAGAGAACGCCAACAAGTAATAATTTTAATATTTTAAGTATGGATTGATTTCTTTTCATGATTAATCCTCCTTAAACGCTCGCGTCCCAGATAAGTTCCAGGCCGTAATTGAACCAACGAAGATAAAGATTAAGACGGAGAATACCGAAGCGATATTATAGATTGATTCATCTACCGTTAGTTTATACATCCAGGAGATTAAGATATCGGTATCTCCTGCAAACCCTCTAGAGTAGCTGCCTGCGTTAGGCCCACCTCCAGTAATAAAGTAAATTACTCCAAAGTTATTAAAGTTTCCTGAGAAAGTCATAATTAGAATTGGTGCGGTTGAATATAAAATTAGTGGCATCGTAATAAAACGTAGTTTTTGCCATTTAGTTGCACCATCAATATCAGCAGCTTCATATAATGACTTATCAATTGCGGTCATAATCCCGCTCATTAAAGCCATAAAGTAAGGGAACCCAAGCCAAATATTAACGATAATTAAAATAACTTTCACGAATGTTGGGTTAAATGGATTAGTAAACCATTGGATGTTATCGCGACCGATATAGAAGAATTTTTCAATGCCTTCTAACATACTAAAGTCGCGTCCAAGCCATCCGAGTTTAATAAACAAATCATAGAGCCCAACTTTTCTAAAGAGATTATTGATAAATCCTGTTTCTCCAAACATTACTGAGAAAACCATTTGCGATAGTAATGCTGGCATTGCCCATGGAAGAATTAAAATTGTTCTCCAAAATCTCTTGAATTGAACTCTATCACTATTTAAAATCAGCGCTTGGAATAATCCACCAAAGAAGACAGTTCCAGTTGAAAATACCGCCCAAACGATAGTCCAGCCTAATACTTTCCAGAACGCTCGACCAAATGATGCCCCAAAACCATCAGCGAAATTAAATAGTGAGAAGAAATTTTTGAACCCGACATAATCGAATGTGTCAATCATTGATTGTTTTCCTGAAATTGACGTAAACGCTAAGAGGAATCCAAAAACAATTGGCATAATTGAAATGAATGCTAACACAAATAATGCTGGTGATAGCACGATATATTCAAAGCTTGATTCATAAACTTCTTTGAAATACTCAGTTCCGCTTAAAACCTCTTCTTCCTTATAAATCTTTTCACTTGTACGATATGCATCTATAATTGACCAAATCATAAAGATAAAGAAGAAAAAGGATAAGATCATTCCAATTAATCCTTCAAGTAACACGTGAGTTGAAACGTGTCCTAAAACTGGGTGCGATTCATCAACGACAACAAATCTTGCCCCTTCATGCATCGTTAGTGCATCAGTGAAGGCGGCATATTCTCTAAACTCAATTTTTTTAGTAGTACCTAGTGTAAATACACCCCAGTAACTTCTTAAAAACAAACCGGCTTTATCATAAAAGAAATTATCAAAATCACGCTCAAATGTCGCCCTTTCTTCTGGGTGCATAGCTAGATGTATCTTGATTAATAATCTGGTATAGTCATTGTTAGTGTAAGTTGAACCAATTTGGGTATATCCGTAGTGCATATATCCAGCAAATACTTTAGTAAACGGAGTGCCTTTATATTGTTTTCTCACTCCGTTATAAACTAAACCAGGTTTATTAAGTTCATAAACACTACCATTGATATAATATAACGGCCCTTGGTTATTAACTTGTTGTGCGGCTTGTGGTAATACGAATAATGGTTCTTCTGTACTATCAAAAACATTTAAATATATTGGTTCTTCAGGAGTATTAGTAAAATCCACCTTTATGGCTACATATAATTTTTCACCAACAATATATGCTTGACCTGTTTTTTCATATCTTGAAAAACCAGCAACTGAAGTAATAACATTATCTTCGTTTACTTGTCCAGTAGTAAAGTCGACCTCAATATAATCTTTGATTTCATTACCATCTAAATCTTGGTAATTTCTTTCACGATAAAATAATTGTTCCGAATCTCGGTATAACACTTCTTTAAGTGATAAGTATTTTCTAGTATCGATGTGCGGATCGATTTCATCCCCATTCTCATCTTTAGCTAATACTATTTTATTGTCCGGAGTGAAAATATTATTATATGAGGTAGGATTTTGTTTTTGAAGGTCAAACGCAATAAAATCAATTAATTCTTGCTCAGTTTTTAAATTGTATTTACCGTTTTTATAAAATCTTTCGTCAAAATCTCGAAAAGATTCTGGTAAATTAGCTTCACTATATTTCAAGTGAGCATCCATATATGCGTGAGCAATAAAGTTAGGTAAGAATTGGTTTCGTTCGCCTCTAACAAAATCTTCACCAGAAATTTTGTCGTACGGATTCGTCTTTGTAAAATACTTACTAGTTCCAAGTTCAATCCCAATGAAACCAGCAAAAATGATAAAGAAGAACGCCGCTTTTAGGTATTGTTTATTTAATAACTGTCCTAAACCCCAAACAAAGCCTGATGCAATGGCTTTTAAAACGCTTCTTTTCTGTTTTGTCGAAGGGGTTTTATGCATTTTTTCAGTTTCCATATTTTCACCTTTTAATTAGGTAATGGCGATGTCAAAAAATTGACACCGCCATCACTTATATTTTTGTTATTTAACTAATTTGACTTTTTTATTGTCCAAGTTTAGCTAAAGACTCGTATGATTTTTGTGCTTCGTCTGTAGCTGTCGCAATATCGACACCTTTCCAAATGTCTTCAATTAATTTTTGAGCAGGACCCCAATAGTGTTGTACTTCTGGGATAGTTGGCATTGGAATAGATGTTTCAAGTTGTTTTGACATTGCCATTAATAATTTGTCTGCTGTAACACCTGGAATATTTGTTAATAATTCAGTTTTTAAAGCTGGTAATTTACCTTTATGTTTGTATAAAAGTTCCATTGCTTTATCTGAGTTTAAGAACTCAACAAACTTAACAGCTGCGTCACGGTTCTTAGAATATTTATAAACCGCAGTCATAATCGCGCCAGCATAAGTTTGAACTGGTTTACCACCAACAGTTGGCATTTGAGCAATTCCTAATTCAATTCCTTCTTGTTTAGAATAGGCTTCAATGTTCCATGGACCAGCGATAATTAATGGAATATGTCCAGCTTCGAATTCAGTTCCATAACCTTTAGTATCGGTAGAATCTCCCGTTACGATTGGTTTTAATGAATCTCTGAACCATGCTAATGCCGCTTTGATTTCTGCAGATTCAAAACCAACTTGGTTTTTGTTATCTAAGTTTTTACCAAATGGACGATAACCGAAAGATGAATAGAAACCTTGCATGAAATATGAGTCAGCAAAGTGGCTTGATATAGTTAAGTATCTCCAACCTTTGGCAGCGTTAGTTAATCCTGATCCATCATTTGCAGTTTTAGCGTTCCAAACTTCAGCTTTACCAATTAAGTCTTCCATTGTTTTTGGAACTTCAGCTTCAGAAATTAATTTTTTGTTGTAATATAAACCAACTGATTCAATTGAAGTTGGCATTGCGTATAATCTAACTTCTGCACCTGATCCAGGACCATATTGTTTAGTTACTTCATCATATTGTACTTGAGCGATTTGTGCACCTAGTGGGTGAGCTCTTTGTTTAACTAAATCTCTAGTTGAAGCTGGTAGAGCGTAAACTACGTCTTCCATAATCGCAGGAGCTAAATGGTCATGTGGGAATTGGAATACGTCTGGTCCACCACCTGTAGGTCCAACAACTTTTAATCTATCTCTAGATTCTACTGAACCTTCGTGACGGTGTTTAACAGAAATATTTCTTCCCGCTTCTGTTTTGTTAAACTCAGAAATTAATTCGGCAGCATAGTCTCCGCCTTCGTCGTCTAACCATACTGAGATTTCAACTTTTTGAGTTAATACTTCAGAAAAGTCAATAATTTCTCCAACTTTTTTCTTACAAGCAGCTGCAGTAATTGCTACTAAAGCTACTAATACTAATAATAAATATCTTTTAACGTTTCTCATTAGTCTTTACCTCATTTCTTTATCTTTGCAACTACTCTGAAGATAAATACTACCTCAGTAACATGACCCCATTCATCAGTAACGCGTAATAAGATCTTATAGTCGCCTAGTTCGCCTGTATTTAATACTTTGTATTCAGTATCAGCAGGAACATAAACAAGGTTAGTAATATTGCCATCTCTATTGTCATTTACTCTAAAGATTGGGAATAATGTTTGATCCCATTCAGAATATCTTTCAATTAAGATATATGGGATACCATCTTCAGTTTCACCATCAAAATCTGATTGGAAGATTAATTTAGGTGCTTCAGTATCTAATTCTAATTCAGCAAAAACTGGTGCAGGAACTTCACTACCTGGTTCTTCAGGTGTAGGTGCTTGATAAACTACACGATATTGTTTCTTATGGTCTAAGTCTTGACCTAAAGATAAAATAAATTCTTTTGTGTCATCAGCAAATTCGTTAAAGTTAATTTCAGTAATAGGTACTTTGTTAGTTGTTGGTTCTCCGTTAACAACTTCAACAATTGAAAATCTTGAAATCATATCTTGTTTGAATGCTTCTTTTTGTTCATCTGTTAAGTTTCCAGTAACGAATTTAGTAACAATACTTAAACTAAACATTGTATAAACAACGCGTTTGTTCATTGCAAATGTACCAGCTCCGTTAGCAAAGCTTCCTAAATCGAATCTAAATGTAAATGCTTCAACAGCAAATTCAGGAATTGTTTCACCAAAATATACGTTGTTGTTAGATGCATTTCCAGCTCCGGCGTTTAAAACAAATACTGGAGTAGTTGATCCAACTTCAACATCAGCTGCGTAAATTCCTACATCTGGTATAACTTCTTTTTTAATGTCACCAGTATATTTACTATTGTCGCCATCGCCATGGTAAATTAATAAGCCGGCAGAACCAACTTTATCTTTAGTTTGTTTAAGCATTGCCGCTTTAACTGGTGCTGAACCAATCATACCAACATTTGAAAATACATGTAATGGTGAATTCCATCCAGGTGCATTTTGTTCTTCAATCCAGTTCCATGAGTGAACTCCTAAGTTTTCATGATAGTTATTATTTGGATCGTAGAAAACAACTAGTAAGTTAACCATTTCAGGGTCTGCGATAAAATAAGGAACTTCACCTTCGTCAACTTTAGCGTTAACACCTTTAGATCCTTCAAAAACATAAACGTGATGAGTTGAGCCCGCAGCAAAATCGGTAACCTTTATTTCGACGTTAGCTCCACCTGAAGTTAATTTTTTGTTCCAATCAGGGTTAATTGTTCCGTTTTCATTCCATTTGTCAGCCATAACCGGAATAAAACCTAAATCTGGCGCGGTTGCTCCCGCTTCAAAACGATAGGTAAAATATATACCAAAATCGTCTTTTCCAGTTGGTTGAACGCTGCCACCAAGTTTTTGGTATTCTCCGCCAACTTCTACTAATACTTCTCCACCCCAAGAGTGACCGCCTACGTTTTCATAGTCTTCATCCCACTTGTGAAAGTGAACTACGACTGTCGCTTCACCAGCTGCTGGTGCAGGCAAGACAGCTTTAACCACTAGTCCACCTAAAAACGTAGTTAGGAGTAGTAAAGTTACAAATGATAATATTCTTTTCATATCTCCATTTTCCTCCTTTGATATGATGATTGATTATATTAATCATACTACCTACATTATAACTAAATTAGGCAAAAAATGTAAGCGTTTACTCGGTTATTCTCTTGAAACCGCTTGCAAGATAAGGTTAATTAGAATATCGGGTCATGTTATGGTATTATATTTACTGAAAGAGAGGTTAAATCTATGAAAAAACTAATATCTTTTTTCTCGTTTTTAGTTTTATTGGTGTTTACCACCATTAGTGTTAGCGCAGCTAACGCCCAAAATAAATTAATCGTAAATTATTATCGCTACTTCGGACACGATGACCTTCATACTGCATGGATTTGGCAATACCAGCCAAATGGTGGTAATGGCGTTGAACACAATTTCGTCAAAAGCACCGACCCAAGTTCAAGATGGATGAGCTTAGAAATTGACTTGCAAAATGATCCGGTTTACAAAGGCAGTACTCAAGTTGGAATCATTATTAAAAAAGGGTCTGGCTGGGACGGAGCTAGAGAACCGGGCGGAGATAGACATATCGATTTAAGTAAAGTTACATTTAATGGCGGCGTTGGTAATGTTTATTTCGTTCAAGAAAATGTCACTATTTACTACAACATTAATGATGCTGATACTAATGATAAAGTATTAGATGCTTATTTTGATACCAATAAAGGCATTAATGTCTATGCTACTTTAGCGCCAACTAAAACCGTTGTTTACGCTAACGGAGTTCAAATTAAAGAATTTGGATCAGAAACCAACTATCGTTACAAAGTAACATTAGATCAATTTGATATCAATCAAAAATATGAAATTGAACTTCATTTTGGTACTCAAAAAAGTGCTAAATATGTCGTTTCACTTCGTAAATTATATGATACCCAAATATTTGAAGACGCCTTTCATTATGATGGTGATTTAGGGGTAATTTATTCAAAAGAAAAATCAGTCTTTAGATTATGGTCACCAGTTAGCGAACAAGTTTCACTACTACTTTATAATCAAGGACATCCAAATTTTGACAAAAACGGAAAATCAAGTGAAGAAAAAACACCTTATGAAAGATTAAAAATGTCTAACATTGGTAAAGGTGTTTGGGAAGTTGAAGTAAATAAAGATTTAGCCGGAAAATATTACACTTTTGAAGTGGAATATAACAACCAAACTCATGAGTTTGTTGACCCATATGCATATTCAACCGGAGCTAACGGCTTACGAGCTCAAGTCGTTGATTTTGCCAAAACTAACCCTAGAGGTTGGAAATATGATTCAAGACCAAAGACAATTACTAACATGACCGACTATATTTTATATGAATTACATGTTAGAGATTTAACGACTCATCCAACATGGGGTGGTCCAGCAAAATATGCCGGAACCTTTATGGGGGTTGCCACAAGTGGTACTTCTTATACTAACGATGAAGGTTTAACCGTTACTACTGGTTTAGATCACTTAGCAGAACTTGGAATCAATGCCGTTCACTTCTTACCAATCTTTGATTATGGTTATGTTGATGAAACTAAACTTGATGATGAAGCTTATATGAGTGTCTACGGATTTAACTGGGGTTATATGCCGTATAATTTCAACACTCCTGAAGGAACTTACTCAACTAATCCATTTGATGGATACGTAAGAGTTAATGAATTAAAACAAATGGTTCAAGCTCTTCATAATAAAAACATTAGAGTGGTAATGGATGTTGTCTATAACCACACTGGAGAAACCGCTGGATCTCAATTTGAAAAATCAATGCCTGGTTACTACTTCAGACAAAACGATGATGGCTCATTTTCTAATGGTAGTGGTACTGGTAATGAAACGGCAAGTGAAAGATCAATGTTTAGAAAATATATGATTGACTCACTTAAATTCTGGGCTACTGAATATAATATTTCTGGCTTCCGTTTTGACTTAATGGCACTACATGATATTGAAACTATGAATCAAATTAGAGATGCAATTAATGAAATTGATCCAACTATCATTTTATATGGTGAACCGTGGATGGGTGGTTCTTCACCACTATCTAGCACGATGCAAACCAATAAAAATAACATGTCAAAATTAAGTGATAACATCGCTTCATTTAATGATAATACTCGTGACGCAATTAAAAAAGGTTGGAACAACAAAAATGTTGAACTTGATAACCTTAACACAATTAGATACGGAGTTTCTGGCGGGGTCGCATTTGATTATGCGAAAGCTGAAGGTGGAAGAGCAACTTATCATCATGAACCACACAAAATCATTAACTATGTTTCGGCTCATGATGATGAAACTTTAAGAGATTGGAACTGGAATAATAACACCTCAGATCGCGACATTTTAGCCTTAATGCAAAAACAATCAAATGCCTTTATCCTTACTTCTCAAGGTATTCCATTCTTACATGCTGGAGTTGATTTCATGAGATCTAAACCTGTCTCTGATGACGTTATCGCTACTGGTGATAACCGAGTGGTAAAAGGTACCTCAGGCAACTCATATAACTTACCAGATTCTGTTAACCAATTAAACTGGGATGATAAAGCTAAATATTATCAAGTTTATGACTTCTATCGTCATTTAATTGCCTTAAGAAGAGTCGTTCCAAGCTTTAGACTATCTTCATCAAGTGAAATTACTGAAAGATTAGAATTCTTAGATCCAACAAATAATAATCAAATCGCTTATCGGATTAAAGGTACTGAAACTGAACCTGGGGTCTTAGTCGTTCATACCAACAAAGAATTTGGCAGTTTTATTACTGATAAAGACTATATTAGAATAACTAATAACTTAGGTCAAGCTAATGCTCACGGTTTTAGTAAAATTAAATCAGGAGCCACCATCAATATCGCTGAATTTAGTACCTTAATTCTAATTGAAGATACTGGCTCTAGCACCTTTAATTATAATCCTGAAGCTAAACCATATTCATTTTCAGGTAATGTACGTTCACAATCAAATAATATGGGATTAATCATTGGGCTTGTCGTAGGCGGTATTGCAGTATCTGCTGCAATAATTACGCTTCTCATAGTTCTAAAAAAGAGTAAACAATCTTAAGAAAATAAAAAGGACCAGCCGGTCCTTTTTTATGCACTAAATTCTTTCTTGCCATATTTCAACATGACAATCATTAAAATTATTCCCAATCCAAATTGGACAATTACCGGGGTTAAGGCATGGGTGAAAAACCCAATAATAAATGATAATACTGACGGAATCGTCATCGTTGAAATAACAATTTTCATTCCATCAAAATAACTCATAAATTTAGCATAACCAAATCTAAATAATTGGACAATTCCTGATAGTAAGAAAATGAAAATAATATATAAAAGGATTTGAACACCAGAATAAGTAATAATCGTATAAAAGGCATTTTGTTTACCAAAACTTTTTTCTATTGATTCAGCTAATTTCGCAAGTTCCGCTCTTTTTTCTCTAGCATCACTAATATTATTAATTGAGTCAAATCTTATCTCTTCTGGAAAACTATTATAATCACCAATTAATGCTGGTGTCCCGTCACCTTTAATATATAAAATTCTTGAATCAGTAAAGATTAATTGTCTTATTTTCAAATCTTCATCATTTAATGTAAGTGAATTTTCACTGATTAAAAATCGGTAGATAATTTTCCCATTAATTGAATCTTTATACTCAACAAATTGAGATTGACCCGATAAACTCTTAACTCCTGATAAGCGCCTGATGATGATATCATTGGGCAATTCAACATTTAAGTTTTCACTACTAGTTAAGTTGTATTCAACAAACCCTAACTTCCATCCACCTTCTTTTAAGTTGGTGTAGTTAAATGAAAATAAACTAACAAATGAAATTAAAAAGAAATAAATAACAAACTTCCAAAACTTAACAAATCTAAGTTTTAAGACGCGATCTAAAATAAAACTATCGCGGAAAATTCTCACTAAAAACATAATTATACTGCCTTATCAATCGAACTAATTTCCGCAATATAAGTTCCGTAAGGTGGAATCAATTGAGTTCCATAAATATCTTTAATGACTTCAAAAGAAACTTGTTTTTCTTGGCTTGAGGTATTATGAATAACTAAAATCGTTTGAGATAATCCACTCTTAGTTTCAACATGTCTGACAAACGCAACCGCACTACTTATATCGACTCGGTAGAAACTATTTCCAAACATTAACGCTGGATTTTCTTTTCTGATTTTAATTAGATTCACGTATTGATTATAAAGTGAATTTTCATCTTCTTTTTGAGTTGTCACCCTTGCCACATCTTCGTTTCCGTGAATTAGCGGAAACCATGTGGTAAGTGCCGGATCATCGTTATCCCATAAAAATGGTTGGCGTCTACCTTCATCGTAGACGATGATTGGATTACCATCTTGATTTAGATAACCTGATACTGGTTGTCCTTCAATTCTTCTACCTTTCATTCCTAACTCTTCGCCGTAGTAAATATAAGGGTTACCAGGTAGGGTAAGTAAAATACTGGCTGATAATTTTTGATGTTCAATATTTGGTTGCATTGAGGCGAATCGATCCATATCATGGTTTGTAATAAATGGTGCATCAATAAAATTACGATTAAACTCTCTTAATTCATTGTAAATTCTTTGAAGTGCTGATTGCATATTTGTATATTGTCCAGTTTGAAAATATCTTGAAATTACAAAGTTAAACATACTATCAGAAGCAAAGTAATAATCTTCGTTTGAGTTATTACTATATTCAAAGTTTTCACCAACAAAATAAACGTTTGGATATTCCTTTTGAACTTCTTTTTTTAAGGTATGCAAGAGGGTTCCTCCATCAAATGAAGGGTTAGTTGAATAATTAGCATCAAATGGTTTTGAGAAAAAGTGTTTCACGGCGTCAAAACGAAATCCAGCCACCCCTTTTTTACTATAAAATTTTAAAATTTTAATTAGTTCATTAACTACTTTTTCACTCTTTAAATTTAAATCTCTTGATGAAGGGAATGTTTCATAAGCTGAAGTTCCCACTTTTGCATTTCGTGGCCATAAAAAGTATTCACGGTACGGACTATTTAAATCATTTAACGCGTCAATATACCAATCATTATTATCAGCGGCATGGTTAAAGACGGTGTCCATAATAATTTTAATTCCTTCTTTATCGGCTTTTTCAACTAGTAATTCGAAATCAGCCATCGTACCAAACTCTGGATTTATTTCATAGTAATTACTAATTTCATATCCGTGATAAGAAATTGTTGGATGAATTGGTGAAAGCCATAATGCCGTTACTCCTAAATCGGTAAAATAGTCTAATTTATTGATAATACCATTAATATCACCAACACCATCATCATTACTATCGGCAAAGCTTCTAACGAAAACTTGATAATAAACATCATTTTTCGGATATTCTTCCCTATATTTGTCTAAGACATTAGGTTTTTTACATGCCGTAATTAAAAATCCTAAGACAAAGATTGATACTACTAATAATATTTTTCTAAATCGTTTCATTTTAAAAACCTCTTTTCCTCATTGAATCAGTGCTATTGAATCCGTCATCGCCACGTGTTCCTCGTTTTGGCGGATCAATATCAATGATTCTCGTTCTAAATATATAATCATGTGGTAATCGATTGCCTTTTTTCTCATTTAAGAAAAAGAAACAAACGATAAAATAAATGCCAAAGGTAACAATGCTTGCAACTAACATAAATAACTGTCTTAATAGTAGGCGCCAAATTCTGGCGTCAACGCCACTAGCATCAACGACTTTTATTTTTTCAACTCTTTTACCAAAAGTTTGTCCGTTTGATAAAAAGTAAGGGAAAAAATAAAATCCAATAAAGGCCGCACCAATTAGTGCTCCTCTTAAATATGGCGGGTCGCTCATTGGTATACTTAAAAGAACAACTAACATTACCCCAGATGTATCAATGGCAAATGATTTAATTATTTTCTCAAAAGATGGAACCAATGTTATCACCTCTTTTCAATATTTTAAATAAGTTCTGTATTCACTCCAGCGTGTTCTAAGTATTTTTTGAAGACTAAATTGATATCTTCATTAATTTGTAGGCCACTATAAAAAGGGATTCTGGCTTTATTAATAATGACTAGATTTTCACCCATAAAATAGTTGATAAGTCCACTTGCTGGATAAACTGTAAGTGAAGTTCCACCAACAATTAATAAATCTGCCTTTCTAATCACTTCGACAGAATCCATTAATGTTTTATGATTTAGTGGTTCTTCATATAAGACAACATCCGGTTTAATTAATTCACCGTCTTCTGAATATGGAATACCGTCTTTTCGATTATGAAGAATATAATCAAGTGAATAAAACCGGTTTGTCTTAACGGTATAATTACGATGAACTGAACCATGAAGTTCATAAACGCGCTTGCTACCAGCCATTTGATGTAAGCCGTCAATATTTTGTGTAACCACCGCTTTTAGTTTTCCTTTTTCTTCTAAGTAAGCTAAAGCTTTATGACAATAATTAGGCAAAACATCTAAGTAAATCATTTTATCAAAGTAAAACTCATAAAATTCTTTAGTTTTACGATTGAAAAAAGTATTACTTAAAATCGTTTCTGGATTATATGCATATTTTAAATGATATAATCCATCAGTGCTTCTAAAATCAGGAATTCCTGAGGCAGTAGAAACACCGGCTCCTCCAAAAAAGACAATATTTTGACTTTTGTCAATTAATTCAAATAAACGCGTAAGCATAATAATGATCACTCCTTACAATAATTGGATCAATTTGAGAGAGAATTTCATTATCTAAACTAAATGTTAACCCTGCCGCCGCTTGTAATCTCATTTCTTCGATGACCCAATCTCTTATATTTCCGTCATATAAAATCACATCAGTGCCGTATCGTTGATAGACACCCCGTTCATAATCAAAAACATAATCATTGGTTACAACTCGGTAATAACTTGAAGTACTTATAGTAACCCCGTTAAGATAACTTGGATTATTATTAACCTCACTATCAACATAATTACCTTTTAAAACTGCACTTTTTACCATATTATCAAAAGGTAATATTTTGTATAATGTTTCGATATTAATATTTCCTGCTGGTAAAGTATCTCTAATTCCACCTGAGTTATAGACTCCAGCATCTGATCCAGTTTTAATCGCCATTAGTTTGCTTAACCACTCGCCAAATGAATATCTATCAATTTCAGTGGCATTATAAATAATCGTCGTTTTAAAGATTGGATCAGTTTCTTCTCGGTAAAACTCAATTTGAGCTTCAATTTGAGGATCAGCAGTTGTAAATAATTCTGATTGATAGTAAAGATAGTTTTTCATAGTTTCTCTATTTATCGAGACAACTCCAGAAATATTATCAACTTCAACATAACCAACGGCAATGCCGTTAGCTCGTGATTGAATAATTGGTGCTTTATCACCATCAATATTAATATAATTTCGATGAGTATGAGCATTAAACATTAAGTCAATTTTACTAGATCCAGTTAAATTTTGAATCTCAGTATTATGATAAGTCTCACCAACGTGTCCCACCGTAATTACAAAATTAACGCCATGTGTTTCTCTTAATAAACTTGCATAATGAGTAACAATTGGAACGGGATCTCTAAATTCATAATCTTTAACTCTAGAAGCTGAAATTGAACTTTCTAAGCCTTGGCCAATATATCCAATAATCCCCACTTTAATTGAACCACGTTCAATAATATGATAAGGCTTTGTTCCTTCTAATAACATTCCCGTATTTTTATTATAAATATTTGCTGCTAATAATGGGAAAGAATATTTAGGGTTATTCCCCTTAAAATGCTTAGTTACTTCTTCAATCCCCCAGTCAAATTCATGGTTACCAACAACAAATACATCCAAGCCCATCATTTCAAGTAAATTTAGAGTTGATTCTCCTTGATAATAGTTTGACAAGGCGCTTCCCTGCAACATATCACCTCCAGCAATAAAGATTGAATTAGAGTTTTCTTTACGCTTTTGGTTAATGAAATTAGCAATTTTGGCAAGTCCAATTTCATGACTTCCTAAATCACTTGAATTTTCTAAAATTGAACCATGTAAGTCATTTAAATAAAAGATTTGAAGGCTAGTTGCCCCAGTTAAAGTAACATGGAACTTCATATTCTTTCTTAAAAGAAATGTATATGAATTTCCGACTAGTAATGTTTCGATATTATCTACATAAAATTTATCAATCGCTTGATCATTTGGAAGATTAAATGTGACTGTTACTTGAGTGTTATATCTAATGCCGGTTGCGTCAACATTTAAGACGATATATTCATCTTTAGTAATAGTATAAATTTCAGTGACTTCATCATATAATGCCGTAATGTCAAGATCAGATGACACATTTTGGGCAACTTCTGACCACTGGTTAAACTTATAACCAACTTTTGTATCATCAACATCAGGTGCATCAGTGCTTTGACCATGTCTTAAGTACGCTTTCTTTAAAACCTCGCCCGTTACACCATCTAAAAATCTAACGGTATATATCGGTATTGATGTAATGTTGGCATGAATCGTAATATCACTTTTTACATTAGTATAATCGCCTAACCAACCAGCAAAAAACATCCCATCAACTTGTGGGTCTTCTGGCGGCGTGGCATTTTCATTATATTCAACTACTTCTTCATAAATAACTTCGTTAAATAAATAAAATTTTACTGTAAATGTTTTTATCTCAAAGATAGCATTTACATTTAAATTGCTTCTAATTTCATAAAATTCTTGATCCCAACCAATAAAATTGTAACCTTCTTTGACAACAATTTCTGGTGCGGTCGCAAAGCTGCCATTAGAAACTTCTTCGGTTTTAAGTAATATTTCGCCATCATAGAAATTAACGGTATATCTTTTTATTTCATTTTCACATCCCACAAGGAAGATTGAAAACAAAAGAAAAAGAATATTTATTATTCTCTTTCTCATATGATGAAATTTCCTTTTTGAAAGATTTTAACTTTTTCCCCTGATTCTTTTTCCCCAATAATTTCCATATCACTTGATCCAAACATAAAATCAACATGATTAATTGAATTATTATAGCCTAAGGCTTCTAATGTTTCCATTTCCATATCAGATCCGCCCTTAATGTTAATTGGATAAGCTTTGCCAAGTGCCATATGACATGACGCATTTTCATCAAATAATGTTTCATAAAATAAGATATTCATCTTTGAAATTGGTGAGTTGTGTGAAATTAAGGCAATCTCACCAATATATTTAGATCCTTCATCAGTATTAAGGAGTGATTCTAAGGCTACTTTTTCTCGTTTAGCATCATATTCAATAACTTTTCCATCTTTAAATACTAAATAAAAATCTTCAATTAATTTACCTTCATAGTTAAGTGGTTTAGTAGCGACGACTTTACCTTGAGTGCCAAATTTATATGGCATAGTAAAAGTTTCTTCAGTTGGAACATTAGCGTTAAAGAATACTCCTTTTTGGGTCTTTTCTGCGCCACCTAACCAAATATGGCCTTTAATTAGTTCAACAGTTAAATTAGTTCCTAAGCTGTTTTTAAAGTGTAAATATTTAAAATTATAATCAT
>MTKW01002782.1_pt1 | contig 62915 bp, 56 predicted proteins | sample 1042761 | NCBI WGS metagenome assembly MTKW01 (sample SAMN06205366, study PRJNA360243) | anaerobic digester metagenome | biome: Wastewater treatment plant; feature: Anaerobic digester sludge; material: sludge; isolation source: anaerobic digester fed with sludge from wastewater treatment plant ... | reverse complement strand
TTCTGCTTGCCTTACTTGCTTTTTACACTTTGAAAAAGCAGATGATTACAAGTGTAAAGTTAGAATCAGCTCTCCGTATGGTGAATGAGCAATCCGAGAAGCTTAAGGGCTTAGCAGTCGTGGAGGAAAGGAACCGCATTGCCGCCGAAATGCACGATACGGTCGGCCATACTCTGACTGCAGCCGTCCTGACGTTAGAAGCAGCAGAAAGACTTGTATCAGAGCCCCAGGCTGCACATAAGCTCCATCAAGGCAAAGAGCAAGTGCGGCGAGGGCTTTCGGAGCTTCGCGCTTCTGTTAAGGTAGTTAGGGCAGGAAACGAAACAAATTTTGTAGCCGTTCTTGAGCAGCTTTTGCAGGAAATCCGTTCTGACACCGGACTTGATATTCACCTTGTTGTTGAGTCGGAAATCAGCCTACCCCCGCATCAAGCTGGTGTTCTGCTTTCAGCAATAAAGGAATGTACAACCAACGCAATCAAGCATGGACATGCAACACATGCGGACATCCTGGTTGGCGAGTATAAAGGACAGCTACGGCTGGCTTTTACAGACAACGGTAGCGGAGCGGATCATATAAAGTCCGGCTCCGGTCTATCTATTATGCGGGAGCGTGTGCAAAGCGTAGGCGGGACACTGGAACTAGAAAGCACACCAGGAGAAGGGTTTACCGTCAGCCTAATTATCCCTGCCGTGTAAAGAAAGGAGGATGTGCAATGAATCAAATTACCGTTCTATTGGCTGACGATCAGACAATTATCCGAGATGGGTTACGTGCATTACTTGAAATAAATCCGGATATTCAGGTAGTGGCGGAAGCAAAAAACGGTATGGAAGCCTATGAACAAACGGAAATCCATCGCCCGCAGGTTGTACTTATGGATATCCGAATGCCGCAAATGGGAGGCGTGGAGGCTACACGCCTAATCAAACGAGATTTTCCCAAAACAGCGGTTTTGGTATTAACCACATTTGATGACGACGAATCCATTCTAGGGGCCATCTCCCACGGTGCTTCGGGGTATCTTCTGAAGGACATAAGCGGGACAAAACTGGCCGAAGCCATCCGTGACACTGTGCAAGGAAGCGTCATTTTACCGGGGAGCATTGCCGCAAAAATCACAAAGCATATCGGCAGGCAAGGCAAAGTAGAAACATCCCTTGAGGACTTTACCCAGCGTGAACAGGATATAATTCGTTTGCTGATGCAAGGGAAAAGCAATCAGGAAATCGCTCAGACGCTTTTTCTAACCGTTGGTACGGTCAAGAACTATATCAGTCAAATCTACAGCAAAGCCGGAATCAATGACCGAGCAAATGCCATATTGTACTTCAAACAATTAGGATTTTAAGAGCGGGAGCTGCGGCTTCCGTTTTTTATATTACCCGATATATGACTCCGGTAACTTATCATATGACCGCCTTATCTTCTATACTAAACATAGAAAAACCAGAAACCGTGCTCGAGAAGGGTATCATAATGAGGTTTATAAAGAGTATCCCTAAGAAAATGGTTCAATTTCTGCGACATCTAACACTGGAATATGCCCACCCAAGTTTCTATGTTGTCGAGGAGAGTGAAGCGCAACGTAAAAAGGAGTAAACATGCTGTGAAGCCAGTGAGGTAATTAGAAGGCATCAACTGTGGTGACTAAAACTCAATTTAAGGAGGTGGAATCGAATGATAAATCGGAAAATGTCAGATTATTGGAATATGGGGACAGCTATCGGCTTGTGTGCTGCTGTCGGCATAGTGCTTGGGGCACTACTGCAGAACGTAGTTCTGTGGATGTGCATCGGAGCTGGTGTGGGTGTGGTTCTCGGAGCAGTTTTTGTAAATAAAAAACCGCAAGACAAATAGCCCATTAATGGAGGTGTAATGTTATGAACGAGTTTGTACTTACAAAGGATATGCTCCTAATCCTCTCCCCGCTTATTCTCCTTCAACTTAGTCTGGCGGTATACTGCGGCATCAAAATCTTCAGGGAAGGTGTACAAAACTTAAACAAATGGGCATGGTTTTTAATTTGCCTGTTTGTCAATGTGATAGGCCCTGTTTTGTTCCTCTTAGTGGGAAGAAAGAAAGAGTTTAAATGATCACGGTAAAAGGGTTTGTAAAAAAATTATTGCTAAAAATATTTAATGACGCAATACTTACAGCTGCACTAATAGATAGGATGACCTATAAATCTTATGTAATTAATATGAATGGGGAATTCTACAGAATAAAAGAAACCAAGGAGTGGTTAAATAGAACCAATTATTTTTTTTGCCAATTGGCCCAGTTTTCAATTAAAATATGGCCCAGTTTTCGGTTGACAAATACACTAGAGGCAATTTTATGTTAAAGGAGAAGGAGGGATATCAATGATTACTGTAAAGCGACTTCAAAAGAAGTTCAAAGATTTTTATGCTCTCAAGAACGTGGATATGCACGTAAAAAAAGGCGAAATATACGGCTTTATAGGCCCAAACGGCTCGGGCAAAACCACGACGATGAACATTCTCGCTGGTCTCTCCCGCCCTGCGCAGGGTGAATGTACCGTAAACGGATTGGATGTCACAAAGCTTACTCGTCCCGGTGATCTCAAAATCGGTTACCTCCCGGAGGATCCTAAATTCTATCCGTGGATGACCGCACATGAAACCCTTGACTACTTGTCTGGTGGGCGGAACACTGGACATACTGGGGAGATACTGAAGTGGACAGGATTATTGGATGCGCGGAATCGCAGCGTGGGCGGGTTCTCTCGTGGCATGAAGCAGCGCCTGGGCATTGGCGCCGCCCTCATACGAAACCCGGAGCTATTTATCCTTGACGAGCCGTCCTCTGCCCTTGATCCTGAGGGAAGAAGCGAAGTGCTGCGCCTTATCAAGGACCTGAAAGGCATGGGTAAAACCATTCTGTTTTCCACGCATATTTTAGACGATGTGGAGCGCATATGCGACACGGTCGGCATGATCGATGCAGGACAGATGCTATTTGAAAAGCCGCTTGTGCAGCTTCAAAAAGAGAACAGGCAGCCGATTTTTGATATCATTCCTGTTCATCCAGTCGAATCGAGTATATTGGACACATTGGAGCAGCTGACCGGTTTAGTATCCTTAGCAAAATCGGGAAAGTCCTTCACTATCAAAGTGGCTGATAATGAGGCTTCCGTGTCAGTGATGCGATTCTTGGCAGATAGTGGAATCTTGATAGAATCCTTTTCCCTACGCAAGACTCGCTTAGAGGATTTGTTTTTGCAGGGGGTGAACTAGAAATGAAAACTGAGATTATCAAGGAACTGCGTTACGCCATAAGAAGTGGTCGGGCATTGATTCTAATTGGGAGTTTTTTATTTTTTGCGTTGCTTACCCCGGTGATGCTCAAGGTGGTACTTCCAATGGTACTATCCGGTCAGCTTGGCGGGGAAACGACACAGGGTATCAGCGGCCTGACCGATATGACCCAGCTTGATTGCATTCGCAACTATATGGACGATGTATTACAGATCGGAACAATCATCATTGCTTTTACGCTGTGCGGATTTACTGCGTCTGAGATTCGGGATAACATATGGGTATTGCCCTTGTGCGCTGGCAAACGATTCGGGCGGATGGTTGGCGCNNGGTTATTCTGGGCTACTCTTTGGCTTTGAAATCGGAGTTATCCCTATTCTATACGGCGGACTGCTGCAGGGGATTTATGTTTTGTTTTTATTATCCTGCCTGATGACGTGGGGTGTTTTAATAAGAAGACCGATTCCCGCCGGTTTTTTGACGCTGGTAACGGCATTTGGAATACACTTCATTTCTTCCTTACTCAATATCCAGAGATGGACACCTTCCGGATTATTGGTTGAAGCCCAAAAACTTATGCCATCGGTTACTCCATCGTTACTTATCCCGATAGCGGTGACAGCGCTGATTATCGTTTTCATGACCGTTCTCACCTTGTCGAGGCTCAGAAATTTGGAGTGGAATGTGCGTGCCGCGCAGTGAGAAAATTATGAGGTATGAGTATGAAGAACGCAAGAATTTTTAGAGGTCACAGGATGTGGATATGGTTTATCCTTACATCCATAATAATTAGCTTGCTCGTCATGCCGTTATCCGGCAGTCTGCAAATGGGGCGGAATATGCGTGCCGATGCGCCGCTTGACGAATTTGAGGCACATATGGATGAACGCATTCCCACCATGATGAAGCTGTATGGGATTCCAGGCTGCAACATCGCACTTGTGAAGGACGGCGAAATCGCATGGACTGAGGGCTATGGTTATGCAGATGTTAAAAGCGGCAGGGCGTTGACAACCGATACACCCATGAGTGTTCAATCCATTACAAAATCTGTTACAGCTTGGGGAGTTATGCGGCTTAGGGAGAGGGGTCTCATCGACTTGGATACTCCGGTGTCGCAGTATCTGAAAAGCTGGCAATTTCCGTTGAGTGACTATCCGGCAGAAAAAATTACGGTACGGCAGCTTTTAAGTCACACATCTGGGATGCCATTGGGGGATTTTACTAACACCTATTCCCCCGGCGAGGACATTCCCTCCAACCGGGATGTGATGACCAGGGAAGCGGTGCTGATGCGAAAGCCGGGGACAGAATTTTCGTATTCTAACACAGGCTATAACATATTAGAGATAATAATCGAGGATGTCACTGGAAAAAGCTTTCCCGAATATATACGCACAGAAGTTTTACTGCCGTTGGACATGGAAAGCGCTGCCTTTGATATAGACGAGGAGGTGACGCCTTACCCACCTACGGGTTATAACCTCAGAGAGGAGCCGGTTCCGGTCTATCTCTATCCCTCAAAGGCTTCAGGAGGTCTGTTTGCCACAGCTCAAGATATTGCTCGCTTTGCGGTGGCGGGGATGCAAGAAAATCCTGTTCTAAGTGTCGAGAGTATTAGTCGGATGTATCAACCTGAGTGCCATAAAGTTGGCATTTACGGTTTGATATTTGAGGCGTATGGATTTGGTCACTATATTGAAAAGTTGCCAAACGGTGCGCTCTCAGTTTCTCACGGCGGCCAAGGCAACGGTATCATGACGCATTTGCAAGCTGTGCCAGAGACAGGCGACGCCATCGTGATTCTCACAAACAGCCAACGAAGCTGGCCGTTCATCGCCTATATTTTAAGTGACTGGGCGCAGTGGCGAGGGTTTCCTTCTGTCGGCATGGGAAGGATTATCTGGGGTCATTATGGACTTTGTGTCGTGATCGGTATGCTGATCTCGGCAAGCCTACTGGTGATATTGAGGCTGGTCTCGACCTTTTATCAGCAAAAGCGAACGGGGTTCAAATTGCTTCGAGTTAGTGCAGCATTTATTCTGCTTGGAGTTCTAATCTTGTGCGCTTGCCAGAGATACTTATTTATAACTTCGGTTTTTCCGGTTCTGTCTGTGTGGCTTGGGGGTACTGCATTTGTGTTTTCTATAGTACTGATTTTGTCCGTGGTGTTACCCGCATGCCCAAGAAAGAAAGGTAAACTCTAATGATAAATTTAGCATCGGATATGTGATTTCCGTTTTTGTTACCTGATATATTACTGCGGTCACTTATCAGATGACAATTTATTTATTACAATAAACATGAAATACAATAATGGTTCAGAGGAGGATTGATCATGAAAAAAACAATAAACCAGCGCCCCGTCATCCCATTTACTCTGCGGTTTGTTGAAATACACACGCTGACCTATCTGGTCTTCGGAATTTTCTTTATGCTGGTCAGTAGATATTTTGAATATTTTAAAAGCGACCCGATATTCGATTTGGTGATGAAACCATCTGGTTCGTTGTCCGTAGGGCTTGCGCCCCTTGCACAGGTATTGCGCGGTGCGCTTTTAGCGCTTGCAATTTTTCCGTTTCGTGAGGTCATCATCGGGCGCAGATTGGGCTGGATCAAGCTGTTTTTTTACTGTTTGTTCTCACCAGTATCGGCGCGGTGATTACAGGCCCAGGGTCGATTGAAGGCATTCTGTATACACGATTCTCATTCAATCCGTTCATCGGATATCCGGNNGAAAAAGACCGCAAAAATTAACACAAAACAAATTAATTAAGGGAGGTTTGACTTATGGATCATGTCGTATATATTGATGCGAAAGAAAAGGAACTGGACAAACTCAGAAGTGGCCATAAAAGTATGATTATCCGGGGTGCTGCCGGAAGAAAACTGCCACACGGACGGGTTCATCCCGGCGAGGTTTTATGGTTTGTTGAAAATAGTGGCGACGGGCTGGTGCGATGCTGCGCCACGGTAAAAAAGGTATTTAGCTCAGAAAAGTTGACCGAGGAAGAATCTCAAAAGCTTATTTCAGATCATCAAACAAAGCTTTGCCTTACCCCGAATCAGATTAAGCGCTGGGGTGGTAAACGCTATCTTGTGCTGATTGAGGTAGAAGATTTACAAGAGATTACACCGTTTGCGGTTGATCGCAGCAGCTACGATAATATGGATGATTGGCTACCTGCCGAAGATATTGAGAGCATAAAAAAATAAGCTCTCCGATTTGTGCAGGGAGAGGAGGAAAATTAATATGCCTATGTGGAGTCCGTGGCGCGGTTGTTACAAATACAGTGAGGGCTGTCGGTATTGTTATATTCATAAGGGTGACGGAAAACGCGGCGTGGATACGAGTGCCATTGTCTGAACAAATGACTTTGACATGCCCATTCAGTGGAAAAAGCCGACGGAATATAAGATTAAATCTGGGTAAATTATTTATCTGTGTTTTTCCACAGATTTTTTAATTAACGAAGCGGATGAGTGGCGACATGAATGCTGGGCAGTGATAAAAAAGTGCCTGGACTTACACTTTCTTTTTCTCACGAAACGCATAGATCGCTTTTTGGATTGAATTCCCGAAGATTGGGATAATGTGACTGTGGGTTGTACGGTAGAAAATAAGCATCAGTCGCATTACCGACTGGATATTTTTGAGGACTTACCCATCAAGCACAAGAATATCATATGCAGCCTTTGTTAGAGAGCTTGGACATTGAAAAATATCTCCTCGGTGTTGAGCTGGTGGTTGTGGGTGGCGAATCAGACAGGAACACCCGCCCATTAGATTATGCTTGGGTTTTGGATATTTGGGAGCAGTGCAGGAGACAAGGTGTTCACTTTGAATTTTGGCAATGGGGCACACGTTTTATTAAGGATGGAAAGCAATATACTTTAGCAACAAAAGATTTGTGCACTCAGGCAAAAAAGCAGACATAAACCTGTAAGGGTATTAAAATTGATATTTACTCGTTAAACCCTTGCTAATGTTATTATACCCTCGCTAAGGATTTGTCGGCAATGGTGTGCATTGTATCACGGATATCAGCATATTTCATAAAACTTTATAATTGATACATAGTAGATCCTTTGAGTTTAAGGAGTTTTTGTTTTTTTGAACAAAGTAACCTTACTTTTAAGGTAAGATTGATAAATTATAACTCATAAGAGTTTGTTAATATCTAGCTTCTACTATATGTATAAGAACGCTATTTTTAGAGAGAATCAGTTTTTTTATTATGGTGGTCTACTTTTTGATTAGCATNNAGGACAGTAGGGGAAATATAAAAAAATAAAAGTAAAGGAGAACAGTTATGAAAAAATTATTGTATATAACAGCAAACTCTAAAGAGGAGAAAGAATCCTCTTGTAAAACTGTTGGTAGAAAACTTGTGAATGCTATACTGAGAAGCAATACCGAGATCCAGCTACAGGAATTGGACCTATATAAAGAATATATACCACAGCTTAAAGGATGTTATTTTGAAGGGCGTAGTGCTGCGGTAAGTAACGAGGCTAGAATCAAACTAAGTAGTGAAGAACAAAGAGAAGTTCAAATAATGGAAAACTTATGTGACCAATTTAGGGATGCTGATATTTATGTGTTAGCTGCACCAATGTGGAGTCTTGCCTTTCCCGCACCGGTAAAAGAATATATTGATTGTATTATTCAAGTTGGCAAAACTATTAAATTTAAGGATAACAAGCCTCAAGGTCTTTTGGGAAACAAAGATAGAATTTTTATTTATGTACAATCTTCTGGTGCAAATATTCCATGGATTCTCCGTCCTGCTTTGAATAAAGGGATAAATTATGTTGAAGGTATTATGAAGCTTATTGGAATAGATAGGTTTGAAGAATTGCTTGTAGACGGCACAGGCACAACGGAAGAAGAACGACAGAAAGCCATTCAAACAGCAACGGAAAAAATTAATGATATTGTAAGCAAATTATAAACAAAAAATACAAAAAGTTCTATTTATATTATAATTTTTGACAGTGATATAAAATTAAACAAAAGAGAAGTAAATAAAGGTGATAAAATTTGCTAAGCAATGCTAATCTAAACTTAATAGGTAAGGCTGATTCTTAAAACAGTTAATATTTAAAAAATATTTATAAATAATATTATTCTTTTTATTTTTTAGGGGTATTAAGATAAAAAGAATAGAATATACAGTATAGACATCAAAATACAATAATTAATTGAAAAAGACAAAGATGGATTGGATAAATCATGACATATCATTAAATGCCAAATAATAAACTATTATTAAAAAAGGGGGTATTTTAAATGAAATTGAAGAACATAGAAATAGGTATGAATAATGTAGTTCAAAGGAAAATTTCAGAAAAAGATACCGCTATTGATTTTGGAACGAGTGCTGTTAAAGACCTATTATCAACTCCTGCATTAGCATCTTTAATGATTGAGGCGTCAATAGAATTAGTGGATCCACATATTCCAGAAGGATATATAACTATTGGTAAAGAATTAAGCATTAATCATCATCAACCTACGACAAAAGGCATGGTTGTTTCAGTTAAAACTACAATTTCAGAAATTAGGGACCATAAGATTGCTTTCACGATAACAGCATTTGATGAAATAGGGGAAATTGGGTCAGGGTATCATGAGCGATATATTGTAAATAATAGAATTCTAGAAGAAAATGTGAAAAAGAGGATAAAAACCTTGAGAGAGTAATCTTACACAAAGGAGATCAAATTCAAACAATAATTTATTATTATGGTGAAATCTATTAACTTAATAAATAAGCAGGCTAGAATATACTTTAGTAAAATGGGATAAAGCTATATCTGGTCTGCTTATGTCTTTTATGGATAGGAGTTAATTTATAATTATTCTTTTTTTAGGTGAAACTTGTAGGAATTAAGAATCCAATTATCTTTTTGATTTAGATGCTTTTCGTAAAAATATACTACTCCTGATTTATCTATTAGTATAATAGTTTTATAAACTGTTCCATAATCAGGAGAATTTATATGGATAGAAGAAAGTAATCTTTCAGTTTCTAATGGGACTCCTGTTTTGGGAAGAAATTCATCTGCTGGAATTTCTCTATCATCTAAAATACTAAATAGATCATTTATAGAAAAAGTGGTGTTTATAAGAGATAAAAAGCTCTCTTTTGCTTTTTGAACCTTATACCAAGGGGTATCTAATAATGAATTGCTAATTCCATAAATGCCTGGAGAAATACCTTTTATCTTATTTTCTACATTAGAATAATACCATAGCTCCTCTGGTGTTCCCACAATTAAGTTAAATGGATTATACATATGACTTTTACTTCTAATAATTCTAAGATATTTTTTAGGAGGTATGGTGCTTGTTAAAAACTCGCTTGTTAAAAAACCTCTAGAAAGGCTTGAATTTTTTTTAAATGGGTAGGCACGATAATTAGTCACAAAGGCAATCCTACCTCCCTTAGTTATTCCTGTCCATGTGCCACCTTTTTTTAAATCTATACCCGATAAAACATCTGGATTTGTTTTCCAAAACCTTGCTCTAGCAGAAGGACGGTTTTTAAATTCATCTCGGTTTCCAATAAATATAAAATCATATATAGGATGATTTTTGAATGAGAAAAGGATAGTACACATTATAGCACCTCTTATTGATGGAATATATCATATAATTATCTTATAAATACCCTATAGTTTAATAAGCAAACTAATCTTTCTCCCCTAGGGGAGAAAGATTATATATTAATAGAAAAAAGTGTTTTATTATAACTTGCAATTAGTGGATAAGGCTATATAAAATTTTATTGTTTAATTAAAATCCTAAAATTTTATTTAAATAATAAGATGAAGAAATGACCTATATAGTAAAATATAGGTGGACTAGCTTCAATAAGAGGGGTTAGTTATTTTAATACTTTTTCTACTCTATTCTTACCCTTATTTTTAGCAGCATACAGAGCTTTATCTACCAATGAATAATAATTTTCAAATTTATGTTTATCTTTTGGGTGGAGAAGAGATACACCAAAACTAGCAGTAATTTCTATTTTTATTGAGTCTACAATAAAAGTCTTCTCAGCAATTATTTTTCTTAGCTTTTCAGCCAAGGCATATCCATCATCTAAGGAAGTTTTCGGGGCTAAGATCACAAATTCTTCTCCGCCAAATCTAAAGACAGTATCTGATTTTCGGATATTATTGCTTAGCATTTGGGCAACTTCTTTAAGAATTTGATCACCTACTAGATGACCATAGGAATCATTTATATTTTTAAAGCCATCTATATCTAAAAGAATAATTACAGAATTATATAAGTAACGTTTCATAGCTGATAATTCTTTTTCCACTAACTCATTAAAAAAGTGCCTATTGTATATGTTGGTTAATGGGTCAAAATAAGCCATTTGTTCCAATTGTTTTTGTTGTTTATCTATATGTCGCTTCTGAATTATATTTATATAATTATAATACCAGCTCATAATGCTAATTAGAAAACCTAAGGCGATAACGGTAATTCCATTAACCCTATTTGAAAGTAGAACATGGGGATGATTTATAGTTAGAGCTATAGAATAATAAAAAACTACATAGCTGACTAAGTAAATAATAGCAGAAACTAAAGGTCTAATTAAAAAAACCGCTCCAAAAACAATACTTACTAGTAAAAAAGGAGAAATATTTGTAGTTACTAATTGGTCAATGGTTGTTATAGCAATACCTGAGAAAAGAATATTAATAGGGACAATGTATTGAAGAGCACGCATAAAGTTAGTTACTTCTGTTTTCTTTTTTAATTTCATGGTAATAAAAAATAAATTGATAAAGAAAATAAGTAATATTAAGTGACATATAATTATATTTTGTTTCCATGTATTTGTGGTAATATCAGAATGGGTGAAGAAAAAAATATTTAGAATACGTATAGGAATAGCTATTATGGATAGGTAGTAGAATCTTTTTATATTTATTAAGATACAATCATTTTCAATGCCAGAATAATTATGAAATATCTCTATTAATTTTTTTTTCATATATTTATCCTCATTGGTTATTTTTAAGATGCTCCTGAATAACAATGGCCTGTAATATTTTGCTAAATACATTTACCAACTGTAAATAACATTATCTATTAAAAAGTTTATCAAAGTCCCCAAAATAAGTCAATGAGATAGAATAATAATTGATTTTCTTGATCATTTATATACCTATCAAAAATTATTAGCTAGAATTTTACTGAATTGTTAATATAAATAAGTATTCCAGTAGTCACTGGATTGTAAAGGAAATAGAATATAGTAATAAAAAAAATAGGAGAATATAGATATAGTTTTTTAACCTAAAATAATTAGATAAAATAGTTTTGAATAAGAAAATTATTAAAAAAAGTTGCAGACAGAGAACTCTATCTGCAACTTTTGCTATTTATCTGCTTTATTTTTCATTTCCATTGGGTACTTTGTCTTCTGGTCTTGCCAAAAGATAAGTAATTAGTAAATTCATCACTATACCAACTGTTACAGCTATAAAAATATTATTAGTCATATACATTCTCCCAAAATCGTTGAATGTGCTTACCCATTGTGCACCAGCTGTTGCTGAAAACAATGGTAAAATAACTCCTGCACCAATTGTTGTTCCAGCGATAAGGTTGTTTTCCATACTTTGTTTTTCTGACATGATAACTTCAATACCAGAAAACATAATTAAACTTGCACTTATTGCGAAAACACTTCCTACAACAGGTCGTGGTATACTAGCTAACAAGGTAGCTAGTTTTGGAGATAATCCATAGAATAAAAACATTATGGCAGCAACTTGTGTGATAAATCTACTAGCAACACCTGTTGCAGCTATAATACCTATATTTTGTGTATAACTGGTTACTGGAAGGGCACCTAATACACCAGATGCCATACAACCTAAACCTTCAGCTGCAATACCTTTATTTATATGTTTTACCCTATAGACTTCTTTAGAGATAGCACATGTTGCAGCATAGTCACCAAGGGATTCAAACATTGAACCAACATATCCAGTAAAACCAGCTATAATTGCAGCAGTAACAATAATAAATGGTTTATCGATTCCATCATATCCTTTGAAAGGAAATAATTTAGGCATAGCGAACAAGGGAGCTTCAGCTACAGCTGCCCAAGTAAATCTTCCTAAAAATGATGAAAGTACAACGCCTACTGCTAAAACAGAAATTAAAACAAATCCATTTGATAATATTCCTTTAAATCTAAATTTTAAAGTTAAAGCAAGTAAAAATGCTATTAGTGCTAACATCAAGTCAATTGTATTTGGATTTGTAAATATCCATGTTAATGCTATTCTAGCAGCCACAAATCCTATAACAGTAACAACAGACCCAGTAACTACTGGTGGAATAAACCTTCTTATATGGCCTAGTATTTTAAGTTTTCCAATTATAAATTCAATAAATCCTCCTACTATTACGGCTCCCCACATTGCTGTAAATCCATAAGTTGCAGCAACTGGACCCATAGCGGATAAAACGGATGATGAAGGCCCTTGTACTATTGGAAGTCCATTTCCTATAGTAGTTTGTATAATTGTTCCTACACCCATTGCTAGGAAACAAGTGCTAATCATAGTAGGTAGAATATCATCTGGTAAACCAGCTAAGGAAACAAACATACCTGCCCAAATAAAAGGTGTAAAGTCAACTAGTGTAATTTGAAATGCAAAAAAAAGTGTTTCCCACCAGCTCTTTGGTCGGTCTTCCACACCATAAAGTAGGTCAATAGAGCTATCAATTTGAACATCAAAAACTGGCTGTTCATCTTTGCTAAGAACTTGTACATTACTCATTTTTAGTTTCCCTCCTCAAAATTTTTAGTCACTTATATTACTAATAAATATAATTTTTGTTTCTTTTCCACCTCCTAATAAATTTTTATACTAACATTAAATAGTAATACCCAAAAATAATGTCGAAAAACACTAATGTCTTTTTGCTATTAATTTTGTTTAGTGGGTAATTAATTTAATTATACTTTATGTATAATATTAATAAGGACATACTAATTTTTTATGGTGAAAATTTAAACAATTCATATTATTAATTAATCCAAATTACCATTCTATTGGTAATAATATCAGAATCTTCGTCATGGTTCCTCATAAGTAATAAACAAAAAAATAGGTGCTATATTGTAAATCGTTTATAATAATTAATAACTTTTATCAGGTATGAAATTAAGGTTACTATTTTATGTTTAAGGGTAGATAATAAATAGTGGATATTATAGTTAACAATGTACATATATAACGGAGAAAGGGGTTTTAGGATAATGTCAAAAAGATTACTAATTATTGGAGGTGTTGCGGCGGGAATGAGTGCAGCAGCAAAAGCTAGAAGAATTAATCCTCAATTAGAAATTACAGTATATACCCAGGAAGAATATATTTCCTATGCAGGATGTGGACTCCCATATTTTATAGGAGATAAAATTTCAGATAAGAAAAGTTTAATTGCGAGAACTATAGAAGATTTTGCCACTCAAAATATAATTGTTAATACAAGAACAAAGGTGGAAAAGATAAGAGACAAATCTAAAATATTAATCCTTAAAGATCTTGTTGATAATAATATGTATGAAGATTATTATGATAAGCTAATAATTGCAACTGGGGCAAGACCTTTCATTCCTCCTATGGAGGGAATAGAATTAGAGGGAATTTTCACATTGCGAACTATTAATGATAGTTTAGCTATTAAAGATTACCTTAAAAAACGTAAATCTGGAAAAGCAACGATAATTGGTGGTGGCTATATAGGATTGGAGATGGCAGAAAATCTCTATGATAAAGGATGGAAAGTAAGTATAATTGAAAAGGCGCCCCATATAATCCCAAATATGGATGAAGATATGGCGAGTATAGTAACAGAATATTTAGAAGATAAGGGGATTAAGGTTTATACGGGAATTACAGTAAAAGGCTTTTCTGGGAACGGAGTAGTAAACAAAGTAATCACAGATAAGGAAGATATAAATACAGACTTTGTATTGCTTTCTATAGGTGTAATACCTAATTCTGAAATTACTAAAGATACAGATATAGAATTAGGCCCAAGAAATGCGATACTGGTCAATAACAAGATGGAAACAAATGTGAAGGATATTTATGCAGCAGGGGATTGTGCAACAACTACCCATTTGATTACTGGTGAAGATGTTTATATACCATTAGGTACTACTGCAAATAAACAAGGGAAAACAGCAGGGGAAAATGTTGCCGGCGGTGAAAGCTTTTTTAAAGGTGTATTAGGAACAGGAATTGCTAGGGTATTAGAAATGGAAATGTCTAGAACTGGACTTAGTGAAAATGAATGTAAAAGATTAGGAATAGACTATGTGGCCAAGCAAATAAAATCCAGAAGTGCTGCCCACTATTGTCCAGATTCTGGTAGTGCCTATGTAAAACTGATTGCAAACAAACAAAATAATAGGTTAATAGGGGCACAAATCCTTGGGTATAAAGGGGCAGCTATGAGGATAGGTATGTTAGCTACTGCCATCACTATGAAGGCCACTATAGAGGATCTTATTGATATGGACTTAGCATATTCTCCACCCTTTAGCCCAGTATGGGATCCAGTCTTAATTGCCCTAAATCAATTTTAATTAACTCAATATAATAAAGTAGATATTTATAACTATAAAATCCTTCTAGATAATAATCTAATACAATAAATACTTTTAGGCATAGGGTAATTATTATATCTAAAATAAAAGGTATTTTATAAATATTGTTGAAATAATACGTTGAATGAAAATATATTGGAAGTTATGTAATTAAATAGATAAGTATAAAAAATTTTTATTATAATATAAAACTATTGCCTAATAAGTATTGCATAATAATGTCAGTAAAGATACTATATAGTTAATAGATTGTCAAAGTTAAATTTATGTAAAACAGAGAAAGTTGCCTCAAATATAAATTTGGGAGGGAAAAAATTGAAGACAAGAGAAATTTGCAAATTATTAAATGCAAAAGTACTTGCTGGAGAACATTTACTAGATAATGATATAGAGTCTGCTTTTGGCTCAGATTTAATGAGTGATGTCCTTACCTTCGCTAATGGTAGAATGGCTCTGTTAACTGGATTAAACAATCCCCAGGTAATTAGAACAGCAGAAATGAGTGATATCCCATTAATTATATTTGTCAGGGGAAGAACTCCTTCAGAGGAAGTTGTTAAAATGGCCTCTGAAAGAGACATCTGTATATTGGCAACAGAATTTATTATGTATGAAGCTTGTGGCACTTTATACAAGGCAGGCCTTCTTCCATGCACTAGACTTTCAAATGTATGATAAGATTTTTGCTGAGTATATATTTACTATTTCACATGGGAACTTTGAAATGGCAGGAAGTGCTTCCAGTAGTATTAAAAAAATTTTAAAACACATGGAAATGGGTAAGGCTTTTATCAGAAGGGTATGTATTGCTTGTTATGAAGTAGAAATGAATATGGTGATACATTCTATAGGAGGAAAGATAAGATTAGAGATCTTACCAAATGGTGTTACCATTATTGCCGAAGATTTTGGTCCAGGTATTCCTGATATTGAAAAAGCTTTAAAAGATGGATTCTCAACAGCATCTAAGGAAATTATATCTAAAGGTTTTGGAGCAGGAAGAGGATTTTCAAACATAAAGCTTAATTCAGACAGGTTTAATATTAATTCACAAGTAGGAAAGGGCACTAGACTTGAATTACTTTTTATTTTTAGGAAGGAATAATTAATAATTATTTTTATGGGTATTATATCAACAATATTTTTTTTAATTATTGGAGGTGCCTAAAATTAAAGAGTATAAAGAAATATATCTAGCAGGGGGTTGCTTTTGGGGAGTAGAGAAATATCTAAATGAAATTCCAGGCATTATAGATACAGAAGCAGGTTATGCAAACGGAGATACCGAAAATCCTACCTATAAAGATGTATGTTTTAATGATACTGGCCATGCAGAAACAGTTAGGGTAAAGTATGATAGCAAGCTAGTATCTTTAAATCATATATTAAATCTATATTTTGAGATAATAAACCCTACTTCTTTAAATAGGCAAGGCTTTGATATAGGGAAACAATATAGAACAGGGATTTATTTTACACATTCTGAAGATGAAAAAATAATTAAGTCAGCTATTTCTAGGCTTCAACAAAATTATAAAAAACCAATCCTAATAGAGGTGTTGCCATTAGACAATTATTACCCTGCGGAAGAAGAACATCAAAAATATTTGGAGAAAAACCCTGGAGGATATTGTCATATAGGAAAAGACAGTTTTGAAAGGGCTAGAAAAGCCATAGTGGACCCTATGGATTATACTAGGCCAAATGATGATGTAATTAGAAATACCTTAACAGATTTGCAATATAGGGTAACAATGGAAGAAGCAACAGAACCACCATTTGATAATGAATATTGGAACGAGTTTTCCCCAGGTATTTATGTGGATATAGTAAGTGGAGAACCACTTTTTTCATCTAAGGATAAATTTCATTCTTCCTGTGGTTGGCCTAGTTTTGCAAAGACCATAGACCCCTCTGTTATTAATACAAGAAAAGATTTATCTTATGGGATGATGAGGGAAGAAGTTAGAAGTCGAGTAGGGGATATACATTTAGGCCATATTTTTAATGATGGTCCTCAGGAGTTAGGAGGACTTCGCTATTGTATTAATTCTGCCTCCATACGCTTTATACCTAAAGATAAGATGGAAGAAGAAGGCTACGGAAAGTACATTTCTTTAGTAGAATAATAAATCCATAATTTAAAGGGACTACTTTTTATTAGCAGTCCCTTGTTTAATTTTATATTTTAGGATTAACTCTCAACTATAAATTTAAAAATCTATCTATATTTTGCTGGTCAAAACCTATAATGATATTTCCTTCAATATCTACTACAGGAACACCACGTTGACCTGATTTTGTGATCATTTCCATTGCCTTATCTCTATCAGAAGATACATCATAGTCTACAAAGTCAACATTCTTGGAACTTAAATATTCTTTTACCCTGGTACACCAAGGACAAGTCGGTGTACTATATACTTTTACAGTCATTTAAATTTCCTCCTTTAATTTTTTTATATATTCTATAGCACTTTTCCCAGCTAAGGCCCCTTGGCCAACTGCTGTTGAAATTTGCTTAAAACCGCCGGTACAATCTCCTGCTGCATATAAACCATCAATATTTGTCTTTTGGTTATCATCCACTTGAATCGCATTATCTTGTATCATTATTCCTAACTTACGGGCAAAATCTACCGAAGATGCGGTGCCATAGGCTATAAATACTCCGTCAACATTTTCCTCAGATTGGTCATCAAAGGAAATTTTTTTTATCATTTGTTCTCCCTCAAAAGAATAGATTTTCTTTGTTATTATAGGTATATTCTGCTCTTTAAGAAATTTTTGATTTATAGTGTTAATATCTAATTCCTGGTTATTTGTATAAAGAGTGATATTGTTTGTATAGTTTTGCATTTCCTTTAATTCTTGTATTGCATAATCAGTATAGCCTATTATTCCAACTTTTAATCCTTCATAGAAAAAACCATCACAGGTTGAACAATAATGTATGCCTTTACCTTCTAAGTAATTTATATTTTTTATAGGGATTTTTTTTGAAGGTTGACCGGTAGCAATAATAACTGCTTTGCTTTTATAGGTATTATTATCAGTGATAACCTCAAAGGTAGAATTTTTTCTAATACTAACAGCTATTTCTTTTTTAAATTCTACACCAACAGCTTTTCCCTGTTGAACACCAATGGCGATTAATTCTTCACCGGTTTGGCTTGGGGCACAACAATAATTATCTATTCTAGTAGATTTCTCTATAACACTATCCTTTCCTATAACTAGGGTTTTTAGTTTTGCCCTAGCAGTATAAAGTGCAGCCTGCAGACCTGCAGGACCTTTTCCAATAATAATAACATCATACATTAATAAATCACCCTTACTCATATAATAAATATTAATATAATAAATCCATATCATATTATACCCTATATGGGTATAATAAAACATTTATTAATATTTGTCAAATATTTATAAAGAAAAATAGTTTTATTGTAATATAGTTAATATTAGTATATAATTCTTTGGAGATTAATAGATTAAATTTTCTTTAATGGGAAATGATAAATAATAAATAAGAGAGAGGCATTTAATTATGAAAAGAATTAAGTTTGAAGAATTAAATATTTGTAATGATATAAAGAAAGCAATAGCTGATCTAGGTTTTGAGGAACCAACTCCTATACAATCAAGTTCTATACCTTATATATTAGATGGGAGAGATGTTACTGGTCAAGCTCAGACAGGGACTGGTAAAACTGCTGCATTTGGTATTCCAATTATAGAAAGGGTTAAGAATGAAATAGAAAAGGGTCTACAGGTATTAGTTTTATGTCCTACTAGAGAGTTAGCTATACAGGTTTCTCAGGAACTGACTATGTTATCTAAATATATAAAAGGAATTAAGACTCTACCTATATATGGGGGACAGCCTATAGAAAGACAAATAGGGGCATTAAAAAAAGGTGTACAAATTGTAATTGGTACTCCTGGTCGTATAATGGATCATATGAGAAGAAAAACACTTAAATTAAATAATCTTAAAATGGTAGTTTTAGATGAAGCAGATGAAATGTTAAATATGGGTTTTAGGGAAGATATTGAAACTATTTTAAAGGATACACCCTCCGATAGACAAACTATATTATTTTCCGCCACTCTATCAGCGGACATTTTAGAGATTGCAAAAACTTATCAAAAAGATAGTAAGATGATTAAGGTAGTACAAAAAAAACTTACGGTGCCCAATACCCAACAATATTATTATGAAGTAAAACGTGCTAATAAATTTGAAATTCTTACCCGCTTAATCGATATAAACAATCCCAGATTATCATTAGTATTTTGTAATACAAAAAAGAGAGTTGATGAAATAGTAGAACAACTTCAAGGTAGGGGATATTTTGCCGATGGACTTCATGGAGATTTAAAGCAAAGACAAAGAGATCAGGTAATGGATAAGTTCAGAAATGGCAGTATAGATATTTTAGTTGCTACTGATGTCGCGGCAAGGGGAATAGATGTAGATAATGTGGATGCAGTTTTTAATTATGATGTACCTCAAGATGACGAATATTATGTTCATAGAATAGGGCGAACTGGTAGGGCAGGACGATCAGGTAAAGCCTTCACATTAGTAGTGGGCAGGGAAATATATAAATTAAAGGACATTCAAAGATACACTAATACTAAAATAAAACTTCAAAAAGTTCCTAGCCATAGGGATGTAGAAGAAATAAAAGCATCTATGCTTATAGAAGAAGTTAAGAAGATTATAGAGGAAAATAAACTTGGTAAGGAAAGAAGGATAATTGATAAATTGTTGGAAGAAGATTATACTTCTATGGATATAGCTGTTGCATTATTAAAAATGGTTTTAGGTAAACAAAGCAATTCTGAAGAAATTTTAGAAGATTCGGATTCAAGAGAAAAGAGTGGGAAAACCGATATGGTAAGATTTTTTATCAATATCGGGAAAAATCAAAAAATTCGACCGAGAGATATTGTTGGGGCAATAGCAGGAGATACTGGTATACCTGGTAATCTTATTGGTGCTATAGATATTTATGAGAAATTTACATTTGTGGAAGTGCCAAAAGAATATACTAAAAGATTATTACAGGGAATGAAAAAAAGTAGCATTCGAGGAAAAACTATTAATATTGAGAAAGCAAATAGAAGAAAATAATCACGTTAGTTATGTATGTTATGTAAACAAGCTGTAAATATTTATGTAAAGATGGTTATTTTCTTAATGTGTATAAATTTATATGTTATATTAAGTATAGAAATAGAAAAAAATGCAAAAATAGATAAAGTAAGTTAGAAGTGGAAATATGCTATAAAAAAGGAGTGTAATTCATGGATTGCCCAGTTTGTTCAAATAAAGATATAGGAAAAATAGGCAGAAGTAAATATTTTTGCTCGAATTGTTTTTCAGAGGTTTCTATCAATAAAAATAAATTAAATATATTTGAGATTGATGAGAATGGAAGTTTGGTTAAAACCTATGAAAAGTTCCTAAAGGATATTTTAATACCCTCAAAACAATTACAAGAGAAGTATAATATTTAAAGAAGTATAAATAGTATAAACTAACATAAATTTTGCTACTATAGTAATTCTTAATTTTATATGCTATACTAGTATAAAACCTAGGGTGTGCGTATAATCTGTATTTTCAACCGACAGTGTACATCAGGGAGCCTGAGTTTTTTCATCTATGTTAAGCCTTTTTAAGGAAAACAGAAATGAAGAATAGGGCACCCACCTGCCTGAGAGCGGGGATGAAAATTACGGAGAAACGGCATCACTGGGAATTGCCATCTCCCTATGTGGGGATGGCTTTTGGTTCTAAATGAAAGGGTGGACAAAATGATTTCAAAAGAAGTAATTCTAAAAAATAAAACTACCTTACATGCCAGATCAGCTTCAAATTTTGTACAACTTGCTAATAATTACAAAAGTGAGATATATATCCAAAAAGGTAATACAAAAATTGATGCAAAGAGTATAATAGGAGTTTTAACCCTTGGTGCCAGTGAGGGAGCTAAGATTACTATAATTGCAGATGGTAAGGACGAAGAAGAGGCAGTTAAGGTTTTATCAGAGTTAATTGAATCAGAAAATGTAGGATATTAAAAATGCTTGTTTTCAAAACAAGCATTTTTAAAATAATTATTTTATTTCATTACCAATATTTCTACCAAATTCATAACATTCTTCCACGGCTTCTTCATTAGGATTCCATGAAGCTCTAATTCCTTCATTCATAATTTCAAAACCTGCTTTATTTAGTTCATCAGTAATCATTTTAACCTGCTCACCGCTCCAACCATAAGAACCAAAGGCAGCCGCTTTTTTATTTTTAAATTTTAGTCCCCTGATAGATTCTAGAATTCCTGCAATAGAGTTTAAATAACCGCTATTAATTGTTGGTGATCCAACTAATATAGCTTTGGACCTAAATACATCTGTAAGTATTTCATTCTTATCAGTTTTTGCCGCATTGTGCAATATGATATTCACATCTTTATTTACTTCTTTTATTCCCTTAGTTATAGCTTCAGCCATTTTTCTAGTACTATTCCACATAGTGTCATAGATAATGGTTATTTGGTTTTCCTGGTAATCATTAGCCCATTCCATATATTTATTTACAATCTGTAGTGGGTCTTCCCTCCAAATAACACCATGGCTGGTACAAATCATATCTACAGGTACATTTAGGTTTATTACTTCTTTAATTTTGTTTTCCACTAATTTACTGAAAGGAGTAAGTATATTTGCATAGTATTTAATAGCTTGCTGGTATAATTCAGCCTGGTCAACTAGATCATTAAACATGAATTCTGATGCATAGTGCTGACCAAAAGCATCATTACTAAAGAGAATATTATCTCCAGTCAGATAACAGAACATACTATCAGGCCAGTGAAGCATTCTAGCTTCTATAAAGATAAGTTCTTTTTTCCCAAGATTTAGAGTATCTCCAGTCTTAATTGTTTTAAAATTCCAGTCTTGGTGGTATTGACCTTTTAAAGATTTTATAGCATTAGGGGTACAATAAATAGGAGTATCAGGGATTTCCTTCATTAATTCCGGTAATGCACCACTATGATCAACTTCCCCATGATTTGCTATTATATAGTCAATTTCATTTAAGTCTATTTCCTTTTTTAAGTTGGCAACAAATTCTTTTGCAAAAGGTTCCCAAACGGTATCGATTAATACTGTTTTTTCATCCCTTACTAGATAGGAATTATAGGTTGATCCTTTATATGTAGAATATTCAGCACCATGGAAGCTTCTTAATTCCCAATCAATTTTACCTACCCAAGTAACATTATCATTTACCATAAAGCTCATTTTTTCTCCTCCTTATAATATAATTTATTAATAGCCGTTATTTATTTATAGTATACATTTTTTTTACCCCAAAATTATATTAGATAAACAAAGTAAAAGGTTAAGATTCTTACATATTAAAGTCTGCTTTGATGTAACCTTAATTATGGTATAAAATATAAACAATAATATTACAAGGAGAAAGATTGAATGGAAGAAAAAGTTAGAATAAATAAATATATAAGTTCTACAGGATTTTGTTCCCGTAGGGAAGCAGATAGATTAATAGAAGAAGGTAAAGTCCTTATTAACGGTAAAAGAGCAATAAAAGGAACCATGATAGGTCTTCTAGACGAAATAAGGGTAAATGGACAACTTTTAGGGTCAAAAGAGCAACCTGTTTATATTGCCTTTAATAAACCTAGGGGTATTATCTGTACTACAGATAGAAGAATAAAGGGTAATATTATTGATTTTATTAATTACTCAAAAAGAATATTTCATGTGGGGAGGTTAGATAAGGATTCCCAAGGCTTAATTCTTCTAACAAATGATGGGGATATTGTAAACAAGATTCTTAGGGCCAGCAATAATCATGAAAAAGAATATATAGTGACAGTGGACAAGGAGGTTACAACAGAATTTATTAGGAATATGTCAAAAGGAGTGCCAATTTTAAATACCATAACTAAAGATTGCAAAGTATGGAAAATAAGTAAATATATATTTAAAATAGTTTTGACCCAGGGTTTAAATCGGCAAATAAGAAGAATGTGTGAATATTTCGGATACAATGTTGTGAAGCTAGAACGGATAAGAATAATGAATATAACATTAAAAAACTTACCTCTTGGTAAATGGAGGTATCTAACTCCCCATGAATTGAAAATTTTAAATAAGTTTATTTCAAGCGATAAAAATAGTATTAAATAGTTTGGAATATTTTTATCAACTAACTATTGATAAAACTCCCTGAATCCGTGCTCGGATTTAGGGAGTAACATCAAAAATGAATTTCTTTCTATTGGTCTATAATATTTAGTATAGAAGCATAATTTTCTTGCTAAAATTAGGTGGTCTGAAAATCAAATCATCTAATTTTATATTTTTAAAATTATTGAAGCTAGGGTAAAATATAGTATAAGGGAAGCTGTATCAACTACTGTAGTAATTAGTGGTCCCGCCATAATAGCAGGGTCCAATTTTAGTTTTCTTGCTCCTAAGGGTAATATACCACCTATTATCTTTGCCATAACTACAGTGGCAAAAAGTGTAATACTTACTGTAACAGATAGATTAAATGGAATTTTTTGAATAAAATAGGTCCTAAGAAAGTTAATCAATGCTAAAACAAAGCCTACCAAAGAACTTATTTGCAATTCCTTTAGCATTACTTTAAAGTAATCCCTAGTTTCAATTTCCCCCAATGCCATACCACGGATAATTAAGGTGGATGACTGGGTACCAGCATTTCCACCTGTATCCATGAGCATGGGAATAAAGGCTGCAAGTACAACTACTGATTCTAATACTGTTTCAAAGTGATGAATAATATTTTCTGTAAAGGTGGCTGAAATCATGAGGATTAGCAACCAGGTTATTCTATGCTTTGAAAGGATAAAGATGCTAGTTTTAAGATATTCAGTTTCTGATGGCTGTATTGCAGCCATCCTTTGAAAGTCTTCAGTACTTTCCTGGTCAATAACATCTAAAATATCATCAAAAGTTATTATACCGATTAATCTATCCTCATTATCCACTACAGGCAGGGCCATAAAATCATATTTTTTAAAAATATGGGCTACTTCCTCCTGGTCATCATGGGTATGAACATAAACAATATCTGTTTCCATTATGTCCTCTATAGTAGCTTCAGACTCGCTGATAACTAATGTTCTTAAGGATACTATTCCCTCCAATTTTCTATTTCTATCGGTTACATAACAGGTGTAGATAGTTTCTTTGTTAATACCTGTTTCCTTTATTAGAGCCATTGCTTCTCTTACTGTAATATATTTTCTAAACTCTACATATTCAATAGTTGTTAAACTACCTGCTGAATATTCTGGATAATTAAGGAATTGATTGATTAATTTTCTTTCTTCATATTTTGTATTTTTAAGTATTTTTTTTACCATATTAGATGGCAATTCTTCTAAAAAGTCAATCATATCATCAAAGTATAGTTCATTCATAATATACTGGGTTTCTTTTTCTGTAATAGCATTTACTATAGTCATCTGATCATCGCTAGATAGAAAGGAAAAAACTTCAGCTGCCACATCTTTAGGTAATAATCTAAATAAGATTAATATCTCACTTTCTCCTAATTCATCAAATAATTCAGCAATGTCCACTGGGTTAAGGGTAATTACCTCTTCATGCACGTCTTTCCACTTTTTTTCATGTATTAATTGAAGGATTTTTTCTGTCATAATAAAGACCTCCTTGGCAGAGCCAATTATCCCCATAGATAGTTATGGCTCTAAAGTATTGATATGTTTTATATAAGCTTTTCCGGGGGACAGGCCCAGTATCCATAACTATCACTCCCTTTCAAAAAAAAACTCTACTCAATGGTAGAGAAAGTTTTCTTACATTGAGCTTTGGCACTGTAAAGCTTTGGCATTATAACCAGCTACATTAAAAATCACCTTCACGATAGTTTTTGTTAACCCATTGGAATCTCTAGATTTTTCTGGGCAGTAGCATATATCTTTACAGGAGCCTCACCTAACATAGATATTTAGATTCTTAATAATATTATATTCCTTCAAAAAGACAAAAGTCAACAAAAGGTCAAAAGATTTACTTAGAAATGCTCCTTTTATAGTTTTCATATGTAGCATTATAGGATTGTAACATTTTCTTTAAAAGATTTGGTGTGTCTAACTCATAGGGACAATTACTTTTACATTGGCCACATTCAATGCAATTATTAATATTATCCATCTTCTCTCTCCATTCATCAGTCATAAAAGGCATAATGGGAGAACGATCTAACATATAGGACATTCTGGCAGCAACTGATATAGGTATTCCAACTGGACAGGGCATACAATAACCACAACCTCTACAAAAGCTACCAGCTAACTCTTTACGATCCTTTTCAATTATTTCTATCATTTCCTGATCTAAATTAGGAGGATTTCCTTCAAGGGATATAAATTCATCCAATTCCCATTCCCTTTGAATACCCCAAATAGGTACAACATTCTCATATTGTCTTAAAAAGGTAAAAGCAGAGGCCGCATTTGTAATAAGACCTCCAGATAATGCCTTCATAGCTATTAGTCCTATATTATGTTTTTTGCAAAGTTCTATTAAAGCTAAGTCCTCTTGGGAGGATATTGAAGATAGGGGAAATTGTACTGTATCATAAAGGCCAGAAAGGACAGCATCATTTGCAATATTTAGTTTATGATTGGTAATACCTATAAATCTGGTTTTCCCCATTTCTTTTGCCTTTAACAATGCTTCGTAAAGACCACTTTTATGGCCAGGGACAGGCAAAAATGAAGGGTTATGTATTTGCAATATATCAACATAATCAGTTTTTAAATTCTTAAGGCTTATGTCTATATGTTCTAATAATTCCTTACCTGTTTCTCCATGACTTTTTGTAGAAATAATTATTTTTTCCCTAACATCAGAAAGTGCGTATCCTATCTTTTCTTCACTGTCACTATACTTTCTAGCGGTATCAAAATAATTTATTCCATTATTATAAGCTTTTCTTAGAAGATACTCAGCATCTTTTAAAGAAATTCTCTGTATAGGTAATGCTCCAAAGCTAGTGCGACTTACCATCAAATTTGTTCTTCCTAAAGATGTTTTTTCCATAGTAAACCCCTTTCTTAAATAAATCTACATATTTATTATATCATGATATATAATAATCTGCATATAAGTGGGATATTTAGACAGTAATAATGCTAAACAATTGCAAAAAACTCATAGGGAGGCTTTCCATTGAAGAGATTAGAATTATCTTTTTATCAAAGAAATTCTGTACTATTAGCCCAAAAATTATTAGGGAAATATCTTATAAGGAATATAGGTGGGGATAGAATTATGACAAAGATTGTAGAAACAGAGGCATATATGGGACCTGAAGACAAAGCTGCCCATTCTTATAATAATCGACGAACCCAAAGGACTGAAGTTATGTTCGGTCGCCCAGGTAAAGCCTATGTCTACATGATATACGGAATGTACTATTGTTTGAATATAGTAGCTGGAGAAGAAGAAATTCCAGAAGCGGTTTTAATAAGGGGGGTGGAACCTATAGAAGGAATAGAAATATTAAAGCAAAATAGAAAAATTAAGGGGAAACAAATAAATAATTTAACTAATGGACCAGGAAAACTATGTGAGGCATTAGCCATAGATAAATCCTTAAATGGAAGTGATTTAGTTTTTGGAAATGAAATATATATTCTAGATAGCAAGGAAAAGCCAGATATAGTTAAATCCAAAAGAATTAACATTGATTATGCAGAGGAATATGTGAATAAACTTTGGAGATTTTATATTAGAGACAATATCTTTGTATCTAGACCATAAGAAGGGAAATAATAAAGAGGATTGGAGAATAACTTTTTCCAACCTCTTTTTTTCAATGTATAGATAAACCTAACTTCCATATAATACATATAAATTATTAAAACATAGGAGTGATTAAAATTAAGGCTGTTATTATGGCAGGCGGTGAGGGCACAAGACTTAGGCCCTTAACTTGCCCCCTTCCAAAACCTATGGTACCAATCTTAAACATACCAATAATGGAATATATTATAAAGCTATTAAAAAGAAATAATATTGAGGAAATAGCAGTTACCCTTGCTTATCTACCAGATACCATTATGGATTATTTTGGAGATGGTGATGATTGGGGGGTAAAAATTAGTTATTTCATAGAAAAAAATCCCCTTGGAACAGGCGGTAGTGTAAGGAATGCCCAGGATTTTTTAGACGACACCTTTATAGTGATCAGTGGTGATGCATTAACTGATATTAATATAGCCAAAGCTATAGAATTTCACAGAAAAAAAAAATCAAAGGCTACTCTAGTTTTGAAAAAGGAAGAGACCCCATTAGAATATGGAGTTATTATAACAGATGAAAAGGATAAGATTATTAGATTTTTGGAAAAACCTAGCTGGGGTGAAGTTTTTAGTGACACTATAAATACAGGAATATATATTTTAGAGCCAGAAGTAATGGATTATTACAAAATAGGTGATAAGTTTGATTTTAGTAAGGATTTATTTCCAAAACTACTTAGGGATGGGGTACCAATGTATGGTTATATTAGTAAGGATTATTGGTGTGATATTGGAGATATAGGAACTTACACTCAATCTCAGTTTGATGTATTAAATGGAATGGTCGAAATAGATGATATTTTAAAGAACTATAAAGAAATAGAAGAGGGAGTGTGGTTGGAAAGGGGAATTCAATATAGTGAAGATGTAGAATTCCATCCACCTGTAATAGTAGGCCGTAATAGTTTTATAAAAGAAAATACTATTATCGGACCTAATTGTGTAATAGGTAGTAATTGTAAGCTAGGCTGTGGTACCAGCATAAAGAACTCTATAATCTGGGATAATACCTATTTGGGTGACAGGGTCCAATGTCGAGGAAGTATAATATGTAGTGATGTTGTCATAGGAGATAGGGTAAATCTATATCAGCAGTCAGTGGTAGGAAATGGGGCAAAAATAGAATCTGGAGCAACCATTAACCCTAATATAAAGATCTGGCCCTATAAAAACGTAGAAGAAGATACAGTAATTAATCAACACCTTATTTGGAAAGATAATGCAAGAAAAATATTATTTGGTCATAGAGATATTACTGGTTTATTTAATATAGATATTACTCCTGAATTTGCGACTCAATTGGGTTCAGCTATTGCCTCCGACTTTTTAGAAAACAGGGGCCAATTGATAGTTTCCTCTGATTCAAATAAAGGGAGCTTAATGATAAAAGAAGCTATTAGTTGTGGCATTATTTCTACTGGAAAGAGTGTAATTGATGTAGGGACAGGCCCTTTGCCCCTCCATCGCTATGCAATTAAATACTTTAATGGACAGGGTGGGGTTTATGTCAGTGCAGAACTAGCAGATCAAAATAAAATCCATATTGAAGTTATGAATAATATGGGAGCAAATATTGAACGTTCAGTAGAAAGAAGAATAGAAAACATATTTAACAGGGGAGATTTTGAACGGGTCAATAATGAACAAATATCAAGGGTGATAAGACAGCAAGACTTTTCCACCCAATACATTAATAAAGGTATTTCATTAATTAAAAATAAACAAATTTCAGAAAATAAAAGTGTAGTAATCGGATCTCCTTCCGATAATATTCTTTACTTAAGTAGTAAGATATTAGAATTAGCAGGATATAGGGTTTTGAAAATAAAAACATCAGGCAATCCAAAGGAGTATAATCACTTTATAGAACATCAAGTGAAGTGTAGTAGTTCAAAAATAGGTGTGTTTATTTATGAAAGAGGAGATGACCTTATTTTATTTGATGGTAATGGAAGAAGGATCCAACAGGAGGACTATCAATTGCTAGCCCATCTATTATTATTAAAGATAGGTGGCTGTCAGGATTTAATAGTCCCTCATACCTTTCCAGAGGTAATTGAGGATATTGCAAAGCAATATAATAGTAAAGTTATTCGCACCAAATCAGCCCCCTCCCAGGTAATGAATAAAATGTTGTCGGTAAAAGGTGAGGAAAAGACTAAACTACTATCTTATGCAATGCATTATGATGGAATTTGGGCAGCGGCTATAATTACTGATTATTTATCTAGAGAAAATATAACCTTAGAGGAATTAAGAAAGGAAATACCAAAATATTTCTATAAAAAAGCCAATATACAATGTAAATGGGAAGATAAAGGCAGAGTACTAAAAGAGGTAATGTCTCAAAATAATAGGGAAGATTTAGAATTATTTGAAGGAGTAAAGTTTAAAAATAAAAAAGGATGGGCAATTGTACTTCCTGATAGTGAAAAACCATTAATTAATTTATATGTTCAAGGTGCTACAGAGGAATTTGCAGAAGAACTATCAATTCTTTTTACGGATCAAATTAAAAGATTAATTGATGGAAAAAAATAAAATATAAAAACTTATTATAGATGGAAGGATAGACGGATATGATTGAAATTAATGATGTGCTACTTAGCCCTGAACAATTACAACAGCATGGGATACGGATTGCAGAAAACCATAGACTATCTTCCAAAGAAAAAACAGCTGTTTCCTTAAAGGGTAGATTAAAGAAAAATTACGATGAGATATTTAATATATATAAAAATTTGAACAAGGATATAAAAGAGGATATTTATTTAACCCCTCCTTGTGAATGGCTACTGGATAATTTTTATATCATAGAGAACCAAGTAAAAAGTATTTATCATGGTTTAAGTAGAGAAAGAACACAGAAATTAAAAGTTTTAGATAATAATAATTTTAAGGGTATTTTAAGAATTTATGCCCTTTCTTTAGAGATGGTTTCCCATAGTGATGGCAGGATTGATGAAAAACTGATTTTAGATTTTTTAGAGGCATATCAAACAAGAAAGACCCTTACAATAGCTGAATTATGGGTATTGCCTTTAATGCTAGTTATAGCTTTAATTGAAAATATTAATATTATATCTAAGAAGGTTGAAAATTCCCAATCCCAATTAAGGATAATAAAAGAATGGGAAGGATTAGAAAAGGAACATTTGTTTATTAGCATAAAAAAACATATAGAAACCAAAAAGAGTATTCATCCAATATTAGCTGAATTTCTTGTTAAGATACTTAAAAAAAATAGTATACATAATAAGGAATTTGAGGCCTATCTTTTAGAGAAATTAGAAAAAAGGGAAGAAAATATAGAGGATATCATACAACAATCCTACCATCAGCAAGCTGCTAGAAAGGTTTCAATTGGCAATTCTATTACCAGTATTCATACTATAGAAAATCTAAACTGGAATAATATAGTGGAGAAGCTTTCTGTTGTAGAAAGAATATTAAGAATGGATCCTGCTGGAATCTATAGTCGAATGGATTTTGAATCTAGAGATTACTATAGAAGAGAAATTATTGCTATAGCTAAAGAATGTGGAGTAGCAGAAAGTTATGTGGCCAAGAAGGCTATAGATTGTGCTAAAAACTTTGCCGACAAAAATGTAATTTTAAAAAGAAAGCATGTAGGCTTTTATTTAATTGATAGTGGAAAAAAACAATTATATAATTCCCTTGGAAAAAAAAATAGAGTAGTTATTGTGGAAAAATTATCCTCATATACTCTACCAATTTTTATTTCTATAGCTTTTTTAGCAACTCTTTTAGGAATTTATGGGTACTTCAAATATATGGAGAATAATCCAAGTGTAGCAAATGGAGTTAGTTTAAGTGGGTTTATAATCTTATTATCCCTAATACCCCTTAGTGATATTAGTATAGGTTTATATAATTGGCTCCATATTAAAAATACAAAACCTAGGTTTGTTCCAAAATTAACCTTTCCTAATGGTATAGGGGAAGAAAATGCCACTCTTATTGTTATGCCTACTCTCCTTAGTGATCCAGAAGATGTGGAAGGGACAATAAATCAATTGGAGGTTCACTATCTATCTAATAGAGATGAAAACTTTTACTTTGCAATAGCTGGAGATTTTATCGATGGAGACAGGGAACACTTATCTCAGGATCAAGAAATTTTAGATAGAGCAAAGATAGCAATAGAACACTTAAATAAGAAATATGAGAAAAATCCTTTTTTATATTTCCATAGACATAGAATAAAGTCAGAAACACAAAACAGATGGATGGGCTGGGAAAGAAAAAGGGGTGCACTTATAGAATTAAATAACCTATTAAGGGGAGAAAAAAACACATCCTATAGTTATATTGTAGGAGACCTAAGTAAACTTTCCAAAATAAAATATGTAATAACATTAGATAGGGATACTATTTTGCCCATAGAGGAAGGAAAAAAGTTAGTGGGAGCTATAGCCCATCCCCTCCACCAGCCTATTATAAATACAGAAAAGAATGTTGTGGTGGAAGGATATGGATTAATTCAGCCAAGAATTAGCCTTGATATTAAGAGTGTCAATAAAACATATTTGTCCAGAATATTTGCAGGTCAGGGTGGAATTGATCCCTACACAACAGCAATTTCAGATGTTTATCAGGATTTATTCGGAGAGGGTATATTTACTGGTAAGGGAATATATCATATTGATACATTTCGTAAATGTTTAGGTGATTCCCTACCTACTAATTCAATTTTAAGTCATGATTTATTAGAAGGTAGTTATTTACGAACTGGCTTAGCCAGCGATATTCAATTAATAGATGGATATCCCTCTAATTATAATTCCTATATGGCAAGATTACATCGTTGGGTAAGGGGAGACTGGCAGCTAATACAGTGGCTATCTAATTGGGTAATAGATGGTAAGGGTAAAAGGGTTAAAAACCCTATAAACAGCATATCCAAGTGGAAGATATTAGATAACCTTAGAAGGAGTCTAGTCTCTACATTTAATTTAGCTTTTATTATATTAGCCCTATTATTTTTCCCTGGAAATATTTTTGTTTGGTTAGTATTACCATTGTTTTCAATATTCTTTCCAACAATATTAGGAATTTTTAATCTCTTGACCAGAAAGGATAGGATAATAGCAAGGGAGAGGTTTAATGGTAATATGGTTTTCGGCTTAAAGGCATCTCTATACCAGAGTCTACTCTCCTATATATTTTTAGTTCACCATAGCTATGTAATGATGGATGCTATAATTCGAACTTTATATAGAGTCAAAATTTCTAATAAAAATCTGTTAGAATGGAAAACTGCAGCAGAGGTAGAAAAGGATATTACAAATGATACTCAAGGTTACTTCATAAGGATGAAATGGTCTTTTTTAACTTCCATTCTCTTTATATTTTTTTCTTTATGGGCAAACCCTCTAAGATTTTCTATAGCAATTATCTTATCCCTACCTTGGTTATTTTCCCCATTTATTGCCAAAAAGGTTAGTGAAGAAAAAGTTCTAATTGAAGATATAAGAAAAGAGGATAAAATTGTTTTGGATAGATTATGTAGAAAAATGTGGGCATATTATGAAGATTTTGCTGGGGAACAGGATAACTTTTTACCTCCTGATAATTATCAAGTAGAGCCTCACAATGGTATAGCTCATCGCACCTCCCCCACCAATATAGGATTTCTATTAATGGCTATATTATCAGCCAAGGACTTTGGATATATTACTATATTGGAAATGTTAAAGAAGATTAAAGATACACTTACCACCATAAAAAAACTGAAAACATGGAATGGGCATCTATATAATTGGTATGATACCCAGTCATTAGAGGTATTAAATCCCCACTATATATCTACAGTTGATAGTGGAAATTTCATAGCATATTTAATGACACTAAAAGCGGGACTAAAGGAATGTTTGAATAGCAATCTTATTAATATAAACAATGTTAAAGGATTGGCAAGTGTCTTAAGATTAAGCAGAGTAAAAGATTCGGGTATCATAAAGAATATTATTGATAAAAGTGAAGAGGAGAGTATTTCATTACAAGAATGGATAGATCTATTGGAACTTGCAGACACAATAGAGTGTAGTGATGAGTATTGGTATAAAAAGCTAATTATTCTGGTAAATGAAAGTAAATATTTATTGAGAAAATTCTTTCCAAAAATATTATTAAACAAAAGAAAAACATTAGACAAAGAAGTTATAAATTCTTTAGATTTTATTCAAAAAAATAATAGCCTATTAGATTTAGAGATAAGCTATAAGGAACTTAGGGTAAGACTAATAAATTTAGATCAGAATGAAAATAGAACCATTGATTTAGATATAAAGGAAATAATAAAAGATTTAGAAGGATGCTTAGAAAATATAGATCAGGTAAAAAATAATATCTATGATTATATAATGGATGTTAAAAATATTATAAAAGACACAGATTTTAGTCAACTATATAGTGAAGAAAGACAACTTTTTTCTATTGGTTATAATGCCCAAGAAGAAAAGTTAACAGATTCATATTATGATTTGTTAGCCTCGGAAGCTAGAATAATAAGTTATTTAGCCATTGTCCAAGGTAAGGTACCTAAAAAACATTGGTTTAAACTTAGCAGGCCATTAACAAAGGTAAATGGCTACCAGTCATTGGTATCTTGGACCGGCACAATGTTTGAATATTTAATGCCTCCACTTATAATGAATCATTATGAAAATACATTATTATCTGAAACTTATAAAACAGCAGTAGCGGCACAAATAAAATATGGAAGGGAAAGAAAGGTGCCTTGGGGGACTTCAGAATCTGGATATTATGCCTTTGACCTATCCCTAAATTATCAATATAAAGCTTTTGGAGTGCCAGAACTGGGGTTAAAGAGAGGATTAAAAACTGACATGGTGGTTTCCCCTTATTCCAGCTTATTGGCCTTACCTATTGCACCGATAGAGGCTATGAATAATATCTATGACTTAATAGGATCAGACCTTGAGGGTAAATATGGCCTATATGAAGCTGTAGATTATACAGTAAAACGTCTACCTCGAGGACGAAATAAAATGATTATAATGAGTTTTATGGCCCATCATCAGGGTATGGGTATCATGGTATTAAATAATATGCTAAATGATAATATAATGAAAAAAAGATTTCATAGCCATCCAGTTATAAAAGCTGGAGAAAGCTTATTACAAGAAAAGGTCCCATTAGGTGTAATAACAACAAAGGATTATAAAGAAGAAATTCAACCAATGGATCAAGAAGATAGAAAAGTTAATGAGGTTGATATTGAAAGAATATTTGAATGGGCACCCGAAGAACCTCCCCACTACCATATCTTAACTAATGGTTTTTATCAGGTAATGATAACAACCCTTGGCACAGGTTTTAGCAGGGCAGGAGATATGCAGATAACTAGATGGAGAGAGGGTTCTCATAATAATTACGGAAACTTTATTTTTATAAAGAATCTAAAGAATAATAAAATATGGTCTACTACAGAAAGGCCTATAGGTAAAAAAACAGATAAATACAGGGTGGTATTTTCTGAAGATAAAGGAGAATTTATTAGAAAGGACGATAACATTGAGTGTCATACAGAAATAGTTATTTCTACAGAACATCCTGTTGAAATAAGAAAACTGACAATTACTAACCACGAAACTTTGGAGCAGGAACTGGAAGTTACTAGTTATCTAGAACTAGTTTTGGCGCCCCAGTCAGCAGATATTGCCCATCCTGCATTTAATAATTTATTTGTAAGAACAGAGAAAATGGAGGGAATAGATGGAATAATGGCCTCCAGAAGGCCTAGAGGTGATTTTAAAAAGGAAAATTGGTACTTCCATATTTTAACTATAGATGGTAAAAGGATAGGGAACTTTGAATATGAAACATCCCGAAACAACTTCATTGGTAGGGCTAGAGTACTATCTAATGCAGAGAAGTTGCATTTACCTTTAGATAATAGCATAGGTGCAGTATTAGACCCTATTATAAGCCTTAGATCTAAGGTAAAAGTACCAGCACAGGATAGTATAACTTTGACCTTTGTAAATGGAATAGGGGATACTAAAGAGCAGGTCCGCTTGCTAGCATTAAAATATAGCGAACCATTATCTGTAAAGCAGGCATTTCAATTGTCTAAGATAAGAAATCAAATTCAGGTACAAAATTTAGATATGAGTTTAAAAGAGATTATCCTCTACCAGGATATGTTATCCCATATTTTAAAATTAAGTCCCTTAAGAAGAAAGCTATCTGATTATCTAAAACAAAATGCCCAGGGACAAAACTGCTTATGGGCCTACGGCATATCTGGTGATTTGCCTATTGTATTGATTTCAGTATCAGCCATTCACGAAATGGATATGGTAGAACAGATTATAAAGGCACATAAATATTGGAGAACGAAGGGATTAAAGGTGGATTTAATTCTACTTAATGAAGATGAAAGTAGTTATTATCAGCCTTTAGAGGAGATGTTAAAAGAAGAAATATTTAATTTAGGTTGTGGAGACTTAATTAACCAGTACGGTGGGCTTTTCATCTTAAATGCCAATATATTACCTGAAGAGGACTATATCCTTTTACTTAGTGTAGCCAGATTTATTCTTAGGAGTGATGAAGAAAACATTACTAAACAGTTGAAAATAGATAATAATGATTCCTCCCTTCCTCCGATTAAAAAGTTTACTACCCCAATAGAAAACTATCCACTATTAGAAGAAGAGGAAAAAGATTTATTTTTTTATAACGGTTATGGTGGATTCACTAGGGATGGTGATGAATATATAATTGAGTTAAAGGATAATCTTCAGACACCCACCCCTTGGATTAATGTAATTTCTAATCCAGATTTTGGTTTTCAAGTATCAGAAAATGGATCGGGTTTTACTTGGGCAGAAAATAGCAGGGAAAACAAGCTTACTCCCTGGTCTAATGATCCTACCTCGGATCCTATTTCTGAAGTGATTTACATTAGAGATGAAGAAGATGGAAGAATCTGGTCTCCAACTGGTCTTCCTATCAGAGACCAAGGGAAATACTCTATTCATCATGGTTGGGGTTATTCTGAGTTTTATCATGATAGCCATGGTATTAATCAAAATCTGATAATGTATGTACCACTAGAAGAGTCTATAAAGATAAATTTATTAAAGCTGCATAATCATAGTGATAAGGAAAGAAGATTGAGTTTAACATATTATATAAGGCCTGTAATGGGGGTAGACCTGGATATTACATTACCTTTTATTCTTACTGATTGGAATAAAGAAGGACAATGTATTTTAATAAAGAACCCCTATAATACGGAATATCCCCATTCAATTGTGGGTCTTTCCTGTTCAGAAGAAATAATATCTTATACAGGAGATAATGAAGAATTTTTGGGGAATCAGGGAAGCTTGGTTAGTCCTAAGGGGTTAATGAGGGAGGCCCTATCTAATAGAGTAGGAGGGGGTCTTGATCCCTGTGGAGCTATTCAAATAGATATAAAACTCCAGCCAAATGAGAAAAAAAGTATTGGTTTTCTTTTAAGTTATGGTAAGGATATTGAAGAAATAAAGAGTTTGTTAGCACAACATAAGGATATAGAGTATTTGGAAAAGATATTAAGGGAAACAAAAAATTATTGGAGAAATCTCTTAGGCAAGGTAAAAGTAAGCACTCCTGATGTTTCTATGGATTATTTATTGAATGGGTGGTTATTATATCAAGCAATTGCCTGCAGGTTGTGGGCAAGATCAGCTTTTTATCAATCTGGTGGGGCATATGGATTTAGAGATCAGCTACAGGACACTATGAATATTTTGCCAATATTTCCCCAGGCATCAAGAGAACAAATATTAATTAATTGTGCCCATCAATTTTTAGAGGGGGATGTCCAGCACTGGTGGCATCCAGGAGCAGAAGAGAAAGGAATTCGTACCCGCTTTACTGACGATTTGCTGTGGCTTCCCCTATGTGTGACTGAATATATAGAACAAACAGAGGATTATAGTATTTTATTAGAAGAAGTGCCCTATTTGGAGGAAGAACCTTTGGAGGAAGGACAGGATGAAAGGTATGGGGTACCAAGGATTTCTGAGTATTCTGGCACAGTATATGAACATTGTATAAGGGCAATTGATAGAGGGTTAAAATTTGGAGAACATGGAATCCCTCTAATGGGTTCAGGGGATTGGAATGACGGTATGAGTACAGTGGGCAATAAAGGAAAGGGAGAAAGTATCTGGCTAGGATGGTTTATATACTTGATTTTAAACCGATTTATACCCTTATGTGAATTAAAGAAGGATACAGAAAGGGCAGAAAACTATAAAAGGAAAGCAGAGTATATTAGGGAAAATATTGAATCAAATGGTTGGGATGGTAATTGGTATAGGAGGGCATATTTTGATGATGGAACCCCTTTAGGCTCTATTGAAAATGATGAATGTATGATTGATTCATTAGCCCAGTCCTGGGCAATTATTTCAGGAGGAGGGAGCAAGGAGAGAAGTCGGAGGGCAATGAATGCAGTGGAACAACATCTAGTAAAGAAAAATGAGGGGCTGATTTTATTATTTACTCCCCCCTTTGATGATGGAGAATTGAAGCCAGGTTATATAAAGGGATATGTGCCAGGTGTACGGGAAAATGGTGGTCAATATACCCATGGGGCTACCTGGGTAATAAATGCACTGGCAATGTTGGGGGAAGGAGAAAAGGCTGTAGAGTATTTTAATTTAATAAATCCTATAAATCATAGTCGTACCCAAATAGAATGTGCCACTTATAAGGTAGAGCCTTATGTAATGGCAGCAGATGTATATGCAGTTTCTCCCCATATTGGCCGAGGGGGATGGACATGGTATACAGGAGCGGCAGGTTGGATGTATACAGTAGGTATTAAGTATATTTTAGGGTTACAACCTAGGGGGGATAAACTATATATTAATCCATGTATTCCTAAGGAATGGAAAGAATATAAATTAAGCTATAGGTATGGTAATAGTAGATATATTATTAGAGTATTAAATCCCCATGGGCTTAGTAGGGGAGTGGCCAATATAAAAATAGATGGAAAATCCCTAAGGGAAAACTATATTCCCTTAAGGGAGGATAAAAAACAATATGAGGTAGAAGTAGTTATAAATAAAGCAGGGTAGTCTTGACTATCCTGCTAATTGCCTATAGGGAAACATTGTTATAACTATTTAAAATATCTTTAGCAACCTGTTCTTCTGTAATTAGAACATTCATAATTTTACTTTTTAATGCAGAGTGTATAATAGCAGAGTTTTCACTACCACCACTTATGGCTATACGATATTTAATATTTTTCAACTTGTTCCTATCAACGGCAATGGTTCTATTGCTAATTTCAGAATCTACAAAATTTCCTGCCTTATCAAAGAACCATGTACCCATATTTCCTATGGCACTACTTTCAATCAAACCTTCATAATCAAGTTTTGTAAACATATTAACATCTTTCATAATGGAATTATTTATATTACCAATACCGAATAGGGCTATATCTGACTTCTCAGCAGATTCTAAGGCTGCTGATATATTTTTCTCTTTAATAAGCATATCCCGTAGTTCTTTTGAAGATACATATAAGGGTGCATTTATTGCTAATGCTTGACCATTTAAGTTTTTTGCCAGTCTATGACATATCATATTTGGCTGGAAATCATTCTGTAAATAATCAATGCAACCTATAAGAGGAGCTACTATAATATTTTCCTTAGGGGGGTGCTGATATCTGATTGCCATTTCATATAATATCTTACCCCAAGAAAGGGTAATAGTCATATTGTCTTCCAAGATTTGATTTAAATATTCACTGGCGGCATCTGCAAGTTGTATTGCAATATCTTGACTTTTTATTTTTTCACTATGGGTAGGAATTACGATTGCTCTTTTTAATCCCCAGAGTCTTTCCAGCTTTCTTTCTAAGTCAAAACAATATAGCCCTGAATTTTTAATTTGAATTTGGACTATATCCTTCAACCTTGCCTCGCTTAATAGGAGGGATACCATGGAACGGGAAATAGACATTTTTTTTGCGATAGTACTTTGTTGAAGACCATCTATGTAATACATATAAGCAACTTCTACAAGCCTTCTTTGTCTTTGATCATGGACCATAAACAAGTTCATCCTTTCATGATTTATATGAATAAATTCAAGAATAATATAGTAAAAGTTTAAAATAGCATCATATGAGTATTTTAGCATAAAAAATGTAAAAATAGTTATAATAAAAAAGAAGGATTTTACAATCTTGTATAGAATACATATAATGGAATTAGATTATGTTAATAAGACTGTATAAATTTTAACAAAATCTAAAAATTCTATTTAAATTTCTTAATATTTATGTTATACTAAAATTGTACTAAAAGCAATGACTAAAAAAAATCAAGGAGGGAACAAAAAATGAACAGAGAAGATGCTAATAAAGAAGTACTTAAACGCTTGCAAGATTCTGAAGTTTTTGTTGTAGGCATGGGCATCGCATTGGATGTAGTGCCTGGTATGAAGAAAAACCTAATAATGCACGCTGGTCCACCTATTGAGTGGGAAAGAATGTGCGGCCCTATGCAAGGTGCTGTAGTTGGTGCTTTAATATATGAAGGTTTAGCAGAAAATGAAGAAGATGCTAGAAAGTTAGCTGCTAGTGGAGAAATTGAATTTGCACCAAACCATCATCACCAATCAATAGGACCAATGGCAGGAGTAATATCCCCATCAATGCCAGTCTATATACTTCAAAACCGTACTTATGGAAACTATTCCTATACTAATATGAATGAAGGTTTAGGAAAATGTCTCAGATTTGGGGCCTTTGATGAAAATGTTATCAGCAGATTAAAGTGGATGGAAAAAACCCTTTATCCTATTATGAAGGAAGCTATAGAGCTTTCTGAGGGTATAGATATGAAATCAATGGTTGTACAAGCCCTACAATCTGGTGATGATTGTCATAATAGAAATAGAGCAACTACTGCGTTATTTGCTAAGCAAATAGCTCCATTTATTGCTTTAACAGGTGCTGATAAAAAAGACATATCAGATGTATTTAAGTTTATAGACGGTAATGAACACTTTGCAATTAATATTACTATGGGTATGTGCAAGGCTATTGCAGATGCGGCCCATGGAATTGAAAATAGTACAATTGTTACAGCTATGTGTAGAAATGGTACGGACTTTGGAATAAGAATTAGTGGATTGGGAGATAAATGGTTTACAGCTCCAGCTAATACTCCAGTAGGACTATTTTTCCCAGGCTTTACTCAAGAAGATGCTAACCCAGATATAGGAGACAGTACTATTACAGAAACTGTAGGTATTGGTGGATTTGCTATGGCAGCAGCTCCAGCTATTGTGAAATTTGTTGGAGGAACTCCAAAGGATGCTATTAATTTCACCTTAGAAATGTATGAAATAACCTCTACTGAAAATGATAACTTTAAGATTCCTACATTAGACTTTAGAGGTACTCCTACAGGTATTGATTTAATAAAGGTATTGGAAACAGGTATACTTCCAAGAATCAATACTGGTATGGCTCATAAGGAACCAGGTATTGGCCAAGTAGGTGCAGGATTAGTACAAGCACCAATGGATTGCTTTATGAAAGCAGCTGAGTATATGGCAGAGCAAATGGAAGACTAAATAAGCATTATACCCGAAAGGGTTAATAAAATATATTTTTTAAATACAAAAGGAGGGTTTTATTTATGACAAAAAAATTATATGACTTATCACAAAACCTTGGGGTAGATACACAGTTTTGGCCTTATTATCCACCCTTTGAGTCAAAGTATTTCAAGAGAAAGCCTGAGCATGGTGTTAATGCTCAATATATCCAAACTTCAAACCACATAGGAACTCACTTAGATGCTCCACGACACTTTATTACTGATGGAATGACCATTGATCAAATTCCACTAGAGTGGTTATATGGACCTGGAGTTATAGTAGACTTAACTGATGAAATGGACGATTTAGCAGTATATACTCCAGAAATGATTGAAAAAAGAGTAGAAGTTAAAGAAGGGGATATCCTAATACTTCATACAGGATGGCATAAATATGCAACTGGTGGATCAGAACCAGATGAAGAAAGATATATCCATTTACATCCAGGCGCTCATCCTGATATGGTTCCATGGCTACTTGAAAAGAAAATCAAGTTATGGGCTGTTGATGCTGTGTCCACTGACCATCCAATGGACTTACCTATTGGAAGATTCTTAGGTAAAGGTACCTTTGGACAATGTGAAAGAGTTAGAGCTATAGCTGAAAAGAAATTCGGTGGTAAAGAAGCTGTTGATAAATTATTCCCAGTAGAAGACTACCAATTAACTCATAATAAGCTATTTAAACATAATTGCTTCCACGGAGAAAACCTAGGTGGGGAAATTAGTGCACCAGAACTACAAAATAAGAGATTAACTGTAGGACTTTTCCCATGGAAATTTGAAGGTGGAGAAGCAGCATTCTGTAGAGCAGTTGCATTCTTAGAAGACTAAGATTTTATTAGTTTACAATTATTAGCTACTGGGGAATTTCCCCAGTAGCTAATAAAAATCATCACCCATCTGGAAAAATTGAAATCATTATACGTTATAAATAAAGTAGTATATAACAACTTGGGTGAAAAAAGCCATAAAGCCACATAAAGCCAATAAAATATTAAGTGTTGGCAAGTATTGCTTAGGCTGTACGTAGTTTTAATAAAGGCTTAATTTCTAGCCTTAAAAGAATAGATAAAAAAGTTTTTTTATTCCCTCCAAGGGAAAATATAAACTATTTAGGAGGAAACTCATGTCTCAAGATAGAAAAGAGAAAAGAAGATTACATGGCGAACAGCCTGTATGGGATGAAAACCCAAGAATAATTGAGCCTATTTTAGGTATCGAAGACAAACCAAATACTTGGTGGGAAAGTTTATTATATGGTTGGCAACATACATTAGTGGACATATCCCCCTTTGTTTTACCTCTTTTAGTAGCTGCTGCTGCAGGACTTTCTCCAGAGGAAGGTGCAATATGGGTAAACCGAGGCCTTTTCACTATGGGTATAGCTACATTTATTATGACAACTATAGGAAATAGACTTCCAATTGTTCAGGGGCCATCAGCAACAGTTACTGGGGCGGTAGCTTCAGTTGCAGGATTATATGGACTACCTGCTATGTGGGGTGGAATTTTCGTTAGTAGTATTACCGAGATGCTTATCGGTGCTTCAGGTCTTTTAGGGGTACTTAGAAAAGTTTTCCCAGTAATTGTCTCTGGTATTGTGGTTGTAACCATAGGATTTTCCTTGGGTAGAACTGCTGTTGGTTGGATGATTGGTGATGGTAGTATAGAAAATATTATTTTAGGCGTATCAGTTATATTGTTAATATTTATTTTACAATTTACTACTAAAAATATTGCAGGAGGCATAATTTCCAGAGGATCTATATTTTTCTCCATTTGGATTATTGGTTTAGGAATGGCTGGGGTTATGGGTATGGTAAACTGGCAATTAATAGCTGATAGCCCATGGTTTGCGCTTCCATCCCTATTCCCATATGGTGGACCTGGGTTTGGATGGACCTTTGGTATAGGAGCAATAATAGGGGTATTTGTAGGTATATTAGGCTCTATTATTGAATCAATAGGTGACTATGCTGCTACTTGTGCAGTTGCTGGAGAAACTTTTAGAGTAAAACACATGAATAGGGGTATTTTTGCCGAAGGTCTAGGCTGTGTTGTTGCTAGTTTCTTTGGTGGTATTCCAGTAACTAGTTATACTCAAAACATTGGTATCATTGGTACTACAAAAATAGCTTCAAGATTTGTTGTTCAAGTTGCTGCTGTAATTTTATTGCTTTATGGATTAAGTCCTAAGTTTGGTGCATTATTAGTTGCAATACCTAGACCAGTAATTGGTGCAGTATTTGTAGTAGTATGTGGTACAATAGCTGTGTCTGGAATCCAACTAATAGGTTCCGCAAAGCAAACCACAGCAAACTCTTTTATAGTAGGTACAACATTATTATTCTCTATAATTATTCCTATATATGCCCAATATGATATGGGTGAAATTGTTAACAATTTACCTTCATTAGTTCAATTATTCTTAACAAATACAGTTATCATAGCTGTTATTATGGGTATTGGATTAAACCTACTTATAAATGTATTATTTAAAGGTGAAGAAGAGGATGAAGAAATAGTAAGTTAATCTTATAATTATATGAATTTAATAAATAGGGAGAAGAAATAATTAATTCTTCTCCCTATTTTCTTAATTTGAAGAAACAATATATTCTATTAGAAATGTACGGGGTGAGAAAATGTCTTTATTAGATAAGGATTCCAGAATTATAATGGCTTCAGAGTTGGCAAGAGAATATAAACTAAAAGAATACCATTGTTCTGAATCTGCTATTCGAGCCTGCGCCCAGGCTTTGGATATAGACCTTCCTGAGGGTGTGATAAAAGCAGCTTGCGGATTTAGGGGTGGGGGAGGTGGTTATCTAGATCGTTGTGGAATTATTGAGGCAGGGAGTATGCTTATTTCATATTTATATGGACGAACATCACCAGATGAGCCAGATTGGCCATATAGCTATCTTATATGTTTACTACATGATAGATTTAAGGAATGTTTTGGTTCTATATATTGCCGAGATATCTTTCCTGAAGCTAGCAAGGACAAGAGTCTTCCTTCTTGTATCAACACATATACTCAAGGGTGTGAAATAATCACAAAATTATTATTAGAGGTGGATGAACTACTAGATAATGCACCAGAAATTGTTCGCCAGAACGGTGTTTTTTGGAAGGATGTAGTAAATAAGTTGTAGAAAGATTATCTAAAAAATAGCTTAGTAGAAAATCATTCTCTTCAGCTAAGCTATTTTTTAGATAAAAAAATGTATCTTATTTACTATAAAAGACCATGTTTTTTGTTAATTGATTCCAATAATAGAGTTTTTAAAATTAATTTTATATCAAGGATAGAAATTACTACTATATATGGTATAATAAGAAAATAATATACATATATAATGTGTTTTTATTTTTATACAGTAGCATGCTGTAGTAAATCATAAAGGAGGAGCTGACTTGAGAGAACTACTGGTTAGAAAGTTTACCCAGGGATTGGAAGTAGAAAAAGGAAGAACGGTTTACGATTTATTTGAATGGAAGAATGTAGATGTATTTATGAAGAACTGGAAAACAGGTAAGATAATATTGGATATGAAGGATTTAGAATTTCCTGCTAACTATAGTCAAAATGCCTGTAATATTATTGCCAGTAAGTATTTTAGGAAGGCAGGAGTTCCAAATAAGGTAGGCTATGAAAGAAGTATGAAGGAAGTAACTGATAGGCTGGTGGGATTTTGGGCAGATGCCCTTATGGATGAAGGACTTATTGAAGATAAAAACCAATGGCAAATCTTTTATGATGAACTTGCCTATGCTTTTTTAAATCAGATGTGGGCACCTAATTCTCCCCAATGGTTTAATACAGGATTACAGAGAAGCTATGGCATTTCCGGTACCCCTGATGGTCATTATTATTATGATGAAAAATTGGGAAAAGTAGTTGAAAGTAAGGATAGGTATACCCGAACTCAGGCATCAGCTTGCTTTATAGTGTCTATTGCTGACCAATTAATGGGTAAACATTCCATATCCGAACAATATGTAACAGAAACAAAACTTTTTAAAGGAGGCTCAGGGGTTGGGACAAACTTTTCTGCCCTTAGAGGAAAAAATGAATCCTTATCTAGTGGTGGTTTTTCCTCAGGCATGATGAGTTTTTTACAAGGATTGGATAAAAATGCTGGAGCAATAAAATCTGGAGGAACAACCCGAAGGGCGGCAAAAATGGTTATCGCTGATATTAATCATCCTGAAATTGAAGATTTTATAAAATGGAAGGCAAGGGAAGAACAAAAGGTAAGAGACTTAGGGAAGTTAGGCTATGACACTTCTATGGAGGGAGAGGCTTATCAAACAGTAGGGGGACAAAATAGTAATAATTCAGTAAGAGTTAATGGCGATTTTATGGAAAAGGTGGCAAACCTAGATAATAATCCAGAAGCCCAAATAGAATTAGTAGGTAGGGTGGATAATAGGATAAATAAAAAAGTAGATGTAAGGCATCTATGGAATCTTATAAATAAATCCGCTTGGGAATGTGCTGACCCTGGTCTTCAATTTGATGATAGGTTTAATGAATGGCATACTTGTCCTGCAGGTGAAGATGGAGAACTATGGGCGAAACACAATAGAATTAATGCCACAAACCCTTGTTCTGAATATGCTTTTTTGGATGACACCGCATGTAACTTGGCCTCAATAAATGTGTATAGATTTTATAATGAAGAAAGAAACATTTTTGATGTGGAATCTTACATACACTTAATAGGCATTATGCAAATGGCTTTAGAAGCATCAATACATGGGGGACATTTCCCCACAGAAGATATTGCTCGAAAGAGCTATATGTTTAGAACTACAGGGGCAGGCCTAGCCAATACAGCTTCATTATTTTTAGCTATGGGTTATCCCTATGATTCTGAAAAAAGCAGGAATTTAAATGCTGCCCTTGTAGGTATATTGACAGGTCATTCTTATTATACCTCCTCCCTTATGGCAAAAAAGGTTGGACCTTTTCCAAAGTATAGTATTAATAGCGATAGTATGAGAAGGGTAATTAGAAATCATGCTAGGGTGGCAGGGGCTTTAGATAGTACTTATGAAGGGTTGAGCTATCAGCCTATAGAAGTTGATCATGATATATTAAAAAGGGAAGGGCTAGACTATTTAAGTAATTCCTTGAGAAATAGCTGGAAAAAGGCTATTGAAGCAGGAGAAAAGTATGGATATCGTAATGCCCAGGTTAGTGTGATTGCTCCAACAGGGACAATCTCCTTTGCCATGGACTGTGGTGCCACTTCTATTGAACCTTACTATAACCATGTTCTTCATAAGCAATTAATAGGTGGAGGAACAATGGAAATAGTAAATCCTATTTTAGAGATTGCACTAAAGAATTTAAATTATTCTTCAGAAGAAATAATGGACATTATAAATTATTTGATGGAAAAAGATAATCAGGGAATGTTAGTCAATAGAAATATAAAAGATGCCCCCCATTTAAAGAAGGAGCACTTGAAAATTTTTAAAACTGCTAATGATATTTCACCGGAAGGTCATGTAATGATGGTGGCAGCAATAACCCCCTTAATAAGTGGCTCAGTATCTAAAACGGTAAACTTACCTAATAGCTCAACTATTGAAGATATTGAAAGAATAAATTTATTAGCCTGGAAAAAGGGAGTTAAAGCCATTGCAATTTATAGAGACGGATGTAAAGCTAGCCAACCACTATTATCAGGATCTAAAGCTGATAGGGAATTAACCTTTGAAGAGATGGATTATAAAGATTTATTAGAATATGCAAAGAATTGTAAGGATGAAATACCTACAAGGAAAAAGCCTGGAGGAATGAGGTCAGGTAGGACCCATGCAGCCAAAATAGGGGATATAGAGCTATATGTAACTATAGGTTTTTATGAAGATGGTGGTATAGCAGAAATATTTGTATCTACCGATAAGGAAGGTACGGTAGTAAAAGGTTTATTAGCATCCTTGTCAAAGGCAATATCTAATATGCTCCAATATAATATCCCCCCAAAAGAAATCTCTAGGTTATTAAGGGGACAACAATATGAGCCATCAGGTTTTGTGGGCAGGCATCCTTATATAAAGTACGCCTCCTCCATATCAGATTTAGTAAGTAAGATGATAGATATAGAATTAGGTGACTTTACAAGATGTCAGGTAAAACCAGATAGTTTCCATTTTATAAATAAAAATAATTATAAAGAGGTGTTAGCAACAAAGGAAACACTTCAGGATATGTCCAAAGATATAGAGGGGGAAAGACTTTATGGGGAAATTTGCAGTAATTGTGGAAGCGATAATATGGTGATAAATGGTACCTGCAAAGTATGCAAAGATTGTGGTTCCACCACTGGATGTAGTTAATAGTTTAAAATATAGACATGGTGATAAATAATTATTACCATGTTTTTTGTTTCTAAAATTTGATATTGGTCAATTTTTTTTATACATAGCCATGGTAATATAAGGTCACAATAATTAAAAGTTATAAAGGAGAGGACATTTATGGGAAATTTTAAAGATATTTTAGAACAATATTTTAAAAAGTTAGAACTATATATTCCAGTAGTGGAGCGAGTTCATGGAGAAAATCATCCGGAATTCTATGATGTACGGAAGCTATTTGATCAAATAGCACAAAAGATTGGGAATTTATCAAAGGATAAACCAAAACTAGATGGGGTGTTTAAGGAATTAAGAAAAATTACAGATAATTATACTGTACCTGAGGATGTATGTGAAAGTTATCAGGCAGTATATGAGATGTTGGCAGAACTGGACAGAGCATACCATAAATAATTTGAAGTATTAATAAGCTAAATATAGATAAGACTTAATATTTGACAATCCTTTAGGAGCTATGAAAGTTTTTAATTAAGGAAAAATTTATGTAATAATAGGGGTAGAAAGATATTTTACTAAAAATGAGGTGTTAAAGTGGATAAAGAAAGAAATTATAATTTTGAAACCCAAACAATCCATGGAGGGGGAGGGGAAAACGCTAATAATGCCTTAAATCCCCCAATATACCAAACCTCTACCTTTGTTTTTGATAATATTGATCATGTTGAAAAGGTTATGTCCTTTGAAAGTGATGATTATGTCTATACCAGAGGTAATAATCCTACCCTAAGATTATTTGAAAAAAGAATGGCATTATTAGAAAGAGGAAAATCAGCTGTAGCTTTTGCTTCAGGTATGGCAGCCATAAGCACTGTGTTATTTTCCTTTCTTAAACCTGGAGATAATCTTATTGGGCATAAAACTTTATATGGTTCAAGTTTTAGTGTTGTAAATAAATTGCTACCAGAATACAAGATAGACCGAAGGATAATTGATTTGGGTGACTTAGAAGTTCTTAAAGGGGCTATTGATAAAAATACTAAGGTTATATATTTTGAAACCCCCTCAAACCCAAACCTTACAATAGTAGATATTAAAGAAGTTTGCAATATAGCTAAAAAAAGAGGAGTTAAGGTGGTAGTAGACAATACCTTTGCAACACCATATTTTCAAAATCCTTTATCTTTAGGGGCAGATGTGGTTGTCCATAGTGCCACTAAGTATATATCTGGTCATGGAGATACTATGGGGGGAGTGGCTATTTCAAAAGATGAAAATTATATCCAATATCTAAAATTCGATTATATGTGTGAATTTGGTGGGGTAATGAGTCCTTTTAATGCTTGGCTCTTAATAAGGGGCCTTAAGACTCTAGCTATTAGAATGAAGCAACATGAGGAAAATGCTGTAAAGGTAGCTAACTTTTTAGTTAATCACCCAAAGATAAATAGAGTTTTTTATCCAGGTCTAAAGAATTTTCCTGGTTATGAAATCGCTCGTAGACAAATGAGAGGCTTTGGAGCCATGATAAGTTTCGAGATAAATGGGAATCTAGAAAATGCCAAAAAATTTGTAGATTCAGTAAAATTAGCTCAGCTTGCAGTGAGTTTAGGAGATTGTGAAACCCTTATAGAATTACCTGCCGCAATGACCCACAGGGATTATCCTAAAGAAGAATTATCCAACTATGGGCTAACAGAAAGCATGGTAAGAATCTCAGTAGGGCTAGAACATGTTGATGATATTATTAAGGATCTCAATAATGGATTAAAAAATATTTAGCCCTAAATCAATGATTTTATTTTAGATACTTGGGTAAGTTTAACAATAGAAAAGTAAATCATGGAACTTAAGGAGGAAAGATGGGTAAACAAGTAGATCTAAATAAATCAATATTTGATATATCAAAGGAGAATCCTGAGATAATTGAAATTATGAAAGAAATAGGTTTCACTGATATAGCTAAAACCGGAATGATTAACACAGTAGGCAAAGTTATGACAATAGCAAAAGGATCTAGAATAAAAAACATAGACTTAGATTATATAAAAGCAATATTTGTAAAAAAAGGCTATAAAATTATAGATTAAAGGAGGAATAATAGTGAGTGAGTTAATTAATAATAGGGAACACCGAAAAAAAGCATTAAAGGAAATGATATTAGAACTACATGATGGTAAAGCCTTAGAAGATGTGAAACCAAGATTTGAAAAATTATTTGGTGGAGTTTCTGCTAAAGAAATTGCAGATATTGAGCAAGAAATAATTATGGAAGGAATGCCAGTAGAAGAAGTTCAACGTCTTTGTAATGTTCATGCGGCAGTATTTAAAGGTTCTATAGAAGATATACATAAGGATACAAAGGAAATCCCTGGTCATCCCATTCATACTTTTATGCTGGAGAATAGAGCTATAGAAAAATTAATACAGGACAATATGGAAGTTCATTTAAAGGACTTTTATAGTAATCCAAATAAAGATAATGTGAATGCTTTACGAGAGGATTTAAACTTACTCTATGATGTAGATAAACATTATAGCAGAAAGGAAAATTTAATTTTCCCTTACTTAGAAAAATATGGGATTACCGCCCCGCCAAAGGTAATGTGGGGGGTTCACGATGAGATTAGGGATAGAATAAAGGAGGTAAAATCTTTATTAGTAGAAAAGGAATTAGATAAGGTTGTTATAAAGAACAAAATTGAAGATTTAATCTTTGAAGTAAATGAAATGATTTTTAAAGAAGAAAGCATACTATTCCCAATGACTATTGATAATCTAACCCAGGATGAATGGATTACTATAGCGGAAGAAAGTGAAGAAATTGGTTATTGTTTGACCAGTCCAACAGAAAAGTGGAAACCAGAAAGATATATTCCTGACAGCCAAGAAGTGGAGGAAACTACTAAGGAGGATAGTGGATATATCAAGTTTGAAACTGGTTTTTTAACTCCAAAGGAAATAAGTTTAATATTTAATAATCTTCCTGTAGATATAACCTTTGTAGATAAAAATGACATTGTAAAATATTTTTCCCAGGCAAAAGAAAGAATATTTGCTAGGACAAAATCAGTTATAGGTAGGGAAGTATCTAATTGTCATCCCCCTGCAAGTGTACATGTGGTAGAAGATATAGTAAAGGACTTTAAGAGTGGTAAAAAGGATAGCGAAGAGTTCTGGATTCAAATGGGAGATTTGTTTGTATATATTAGATATTTTGCAGTTAGAGATGAAAATGGAGAGTATATAGGTACCCTAGAAGTAAGCCAAAATATCAAACCAATACAAGAAATAAAGGGCGAAAAAAGGTTATTAGAAGAATAATATAAAGTAAATTATTAAAGGATTTAGTTTAACAACTAAATCCTTTAATAATTATAATGCAAATAATTTTTTTTGGATTTTTTCCCCCATATACTTCCAAGTAAAATAGATAATAAAGATTTGAATAGGAAAAATAATTATTTCTTTAATAATTCTTGCCATAAATAATACTAGATATGCTTTTCCCGTAATAATAGAAATCCAAAGGGTATTTAGGCCTATATTAACAAATATTGTGATTATTAGCACTGATATTGCTATGTTGAAGTAGGATTTTGGTCTATTATATAAGAAAACACCATAAGTTATACCCCCTAAAAAGGCACTTAAAGTGAAGCCGGGGAAATAGGGTCCTTTAGGAAAGATAATCATACCTAAAACATCTGCGATGGCAGCGGCAATACCTCCGATTATAGGACCAAATAATATTGAGGTTAAAGCTACAGCTATAAAACCAAAACCAATACGAATTATGGCAGTTTCAATGGCGAAAAAACGAGTTAAAATAATCTCTATTGATATTAATACACCAATAAAGACTAGGGATCTTGTGTTATTCATCCATAAACCTCCTCTCTAATATTTATAAAACGACATCCGTCACTTAAAGAGGAATCTTTAGTGACAGCGGAATGCGATATAGGCACCGCAAACTCATAGAGTTTTTCGTCTAGTGGCAACTTCCCGTCCAACTAGCACTTAACGCGCCTAAACCTACTCTGTCATTTTCATTTTATGGATGTAATTATTATAAGTTTTAAATGTATATTAATCAAGATAAATTTAATAACAGCAGGTGATGAATTATAGCACCTACTTGTATTAAGGAGAGTGTTTAGAGAATAGAGAATAAAAAAACCTGCTATCTTTTTTAGCAGGCTACTTATCTTTAGTGGTGGAGATAAGGGGATTCGAACCCCTGACCTTCTGACTGCCAGTCAGACGCGCTCCCAGCTGCGCCATATCCCCAAAATTACAAAATTAATTATACTATGAATTTTAGTATAAAGCAAGGGGACAAAGAAAAACACTCTAGATTGTCTAAATAGGTATAGGAATCGAATGCTATTTGATTGACAAACCTTGTAGTATATTAGAAAATAATATGAAAGATGACGAATGGGAGGCTAACAATGGATATTGGTTATAAAAAAGGTTACTCTGCAGCAATATTTCATACCATAATAACTGGTCTATCTTTTTTATTTGGGAAGATTGCACTAGAGAGTTCTAATCCACTGGATATATTGGCCTATCGCTATGCTGTAGCATTTTTAGGAGTTATTATCTTCTTTATATTTAAGCCAGTCAAACTTAATTACACAAAAGAAAATATTTTTAAGATACTACCTTTAACGATATTATATCCTCTATTATTTTTTTCTTTTCAAACCTTTGGACTTCAGTATACCTCTTCTTCAGAAGCTGGAATCTTTTTAGCTATGGTACCAATACTTACCTTAATAATGGCAGATATTTTTTTAAAGGAAAAAACTACATTACTACAGAAAATATCAATTTTACTTTCAGTTATAGGTGTTATATATATTACACTTATGAAAGGTTCTAATTTAGGATTTAGTAATATCAAAGGTATAGTATTTCTAATTATCTCAACATTAGCATATTCAGGATATAATGTTTTAGCTAGGAACTTAACAAAAGAATTCACTAGCATAGAGCTAAGCTATATGATGATTACCATTAGTTTTATTAGCTTTAACTTACTATCAATTATTCGCAATTTATTATATGGCACAATATCTAATTATTTTTTACCTTTACAAAATTTAAGATTTACTATAGCAATTATATATTTAGGTATACTATCATCTCTAATATCTTCCCTATTATCTAATTATGCTTTATCTAAAATTAAGGCCTCTGAGATGAGTGTATTTGCCAATCTTGGCACAGTTATATCCATACTGGCTGGTGTGATTTTTTTAAAAGAAAAGGTATTTTATTATCATATCATAGGTTCTATTTTAATTATTGGAGGGGTTTTAGGGACAAACTTCTTGGATAAAATAGATTTAAAAGATATTCAAGATGCTTTAAAAAAATAACAGATTATGTTTTAGCCTGTTTAGATATTTTCGGGAAATTACTCACTGGATTTTAAATGCTTTTTATCTGGGAGATTTATATCCTTTGAATTAGCAAATTTTTCCCCTGCAATTATATCTACATCATCAATAGGACTCCAGGGGAAAAATAATGCATTTGTATTTCGTTTTGGTACAGAATCACCATAGTCATTAGTTGCTGATAAAATTTTCCTTATACTTTCACTCATAATATCATCTCCAATTATTTTAAATTTAGATTATTTTGCTCCATAATGGATTAATTATTCATTAATTTAATTGACATTAAATAATAATAAGGATATTTTAGAGTAAATAGTATTGGTCAAAATAATAGCCAAAATACAGGAGGTAAAGATAATGAAACTATTGCATTTTAAAAAGTTTAATGAAGTAGGAATTGGGTTATTAACTAAGAAGGGGATTTTAGATATTAAAAGTGCAGGAGAAGAGTTTAAAGAAGAATTTCCTGATGATTTAGATGATTTGATTAAAAATGTTAAATTACTAGAAAAAATAAAAGAATTAGAGGAGAAGGTTTCCAATTATTCATCATTATATTTACGTGAAGAAGATCTAGAATTCTTACCTGTTATTTTAAATCCTGAAAAAATAATTTGTGTTGGTGCTAACTATCTTAAGCATGCTATAGAAGGAGATTTTGAAATAGCAAAACATCCAGTATTATTTAATAAATATAATAATGCCTTAGCAGCACATAATCAGGAAATTGAGATACCTAAGGGAAGTAAAGAAATTGATTATGAAGGAGAGTTGGTAATAGTTATAGGCAAAGAAGGAAAAGATATAGAAGAGAGAGATGGGCTAGACTATGTCTTTGGTTATAGTATAGGTAATGATTTAACTGATAGGGAATTGCAAAGAAGATCTACTCAGTGGATGTTAGGAAAATCATTAGATAAATTTGGACCTATAGGCCCTTATGTGGTTACAAGGGAAGAAATAGACCCTTCAAAATTAAAAATAGAAACTAGGGTTAATGGAGAACTACGACAATCCTCCACTACAGAGGATATGATTTTTAATTGTGAAACTATTGTTAGTTATATCTCTAAATATATTACATTAAAACCTGGTGATTTGATATTTACCGGTACTCCTGAAGGAGTGATACTTGGATATCCAAAGGAAAAACAGATTTGGTTAAAACCAGGGGATAAGATAGAGGTGACTATAGAAAAAATCGGAACTCTAATAAACACCTTAAAGTAAAGAAATGTGGCTTATATCCTAGGCCACTTTTTCTTTATTCTATAAGTTTTATGATTTTCCACCTTTTAAAGAGTTTTTATCCATTAAAATTATTAAAAGAAATATGTAACAAATTCTTTAGAAATGCTACTAATTATATGAAAGGGGGATGTAAGTGGAGGAAATAGAAAAACTATATAGACTTTATAAACAGGATGTATATGCATATTTAATTTCATTAACACATAATCCTATCCTTTCAGAGGATCTATTATCAGAGACCTTTATTGCAGCAATTTCAGCATTAAGGAATTTTAAGGGTAAATCTTCCATTAAAACTTGGCTCTTTTCAATAGCTAGAAATTTATGGATTTCCAGGTTAAGAAAAGAGAAGCCAACCTTAGAGTATAATGACTTTTTAGGATTATACATATCAGATAGTATGGCAGAAGGATTGATTAACAAAGAGATTGCCAAAAGAATTCAGGACCTACTTTCAGAGAAGGATAATCGGACACAAAAGATTGTAAATATGAGAATAGAGGGTTTTAGTTATAGAGAAATATCCGATAGTTTAAATATTTCTGAAAGTACAGCAAGGGTAATAGATTTTCGTACAAAGAAATGGATAAAAAATATCATAGAAAAGGAGGAACAAAATTGAAAGTGGCCTGCAATATAATACAAGACTTAATACCCCTAGTAAAAGACCAAGTGGCTAGTGAAGAAACTACAGAATTAGTGCTAGAACATATAAAAGGCTGTTCTACCTGTAAAAATGATTTTGGGGAAAAACAAGACAAAATATCGATAGAAAAAATAAAGGAAGATAAAAAAATTATCCAATCAATAAAGAGAAGTATCTTTATTTCCAAAGTGATTATTTTAATTATTGGGGCATTGTTAGGGTCTGTTCTAACAAATACAATGGGGGTATTTTACAACTTTTTGATAATGCCTATTTTAGGAGGAATATCTTATTTTGTCTTTAAAAAGAGGGCCTACCTAATGATATTATTAGTATTTGTTTTGTCCTATGGATATATAACGATAAACTCCATTATAATAGACGGTTTTTATTGGGGGTATTTTTATGGCAGTCTATATTATAGCTTTATTTATTGTATTTTAGTTTGTATAGGTATAATTATTTCGTGGCTTTTAACAATTGCTTTTAGGAAAGATAGGTGAAGGAAATGAAAAGAAATATCATAATAAGAATAGTATCCGGGATACTAGCACTTACCTTAATCGCAGGCCTCCTATTTGTTGCTGGTGCTTTTATTGGAAATCCCATATCTTTATTGATTGCTAATAGGGCTGCAAAGGATTATGTACAGGAGAACTATGCCTTTTTAGATCTTGAACTAGAAAAGGCAAAATATGACTTTAAGACTTCAAACTACTGGATTAGGGCCATTTCAAAAACCAGTAAGGATACAAAGTTTTCAATTTATTATTCTAATGGTAAGATAATAAGAGATGATTATAAATCTAATGTTTTAAGTGGTTTTAATACACTATATAGATTATCTCAGGAATATTCTTTATTAGCAAAAGATATCTTAAATGAGGAATTAGGTTATAAAAATATAAATATTAGTGTTATATATGGTAAGGAAAAGTATGAAAACACTAGTGATATAGTAAAATTAGACATGGATTTTGATAGGACTTTACCCCTTGATCCACAGATAATAATAGATATAGATTTAGAAGATAATTCATTAGAGAAGATATCAGAGATTTTAATAGATATCCATAAGGTTTTTTTAACGAATAATTGTGTATTTAAAGAATACTCACTATATTCAGAGAATAATAAGGGAAAAATAGTAAATATAAATGGGGTTAAGCCAGAGGATATAGAGAGTGGTGAATTACTACAAATATTAATAGAGGCAAAAGATTGGGAAGATAAAGAAAAAAAGGAAATTCAAGAAAAAATAGACCAGGGAGAAGCAATAGAAAGATATGAAAGAGATTCTAGCCAAAATGGGATTTCAATATTTATTAAAGAATAATTTGTAATAAGCTAAATCCATTAATAATCAGCTCAACTAAAAAGCTTTATGATATGATACTTCCAAAGTAGACAGTTTAATTAATTAAATTGTCTACTTGGAGGTATTTTTATTGAATATTATTATAAATTATGCTAAAATCGTTATATGAATGACAATATAACGAAAGAGGAGATTAGAAATGTTCAAAGGTAAGAATTACAAAGGTCTCTTAGTATGTATATTAATAATATTTATATCTGTTTCACTTATAGCCTGTTCCCAATCTTCACCTAATACAAATCAACAAGATAGTAACGGAATTAATGATGAAGAAATATCTATTACCGATCATTTGGGTAGAAATGTTATACTTGAAAAACCAGCAGAAAAATTAGTAAGTGGGTACTATATTACAACATCTATGTTAATTGCACTTGGTTTAGAGGATAACTTAGTAGGAGTAGAGGCTAAAGCAGAAACAAGACCAATATATAAAATGGCTGCACCCCATTTTCTTGATTTGCCTGTTATGGGAACCATGAAAGAATTTAACTTAGAGGGGGCGGCTGCCTTAGAGCCAGACTTAGTAATACTTTCTATAAGGTTGAAAGACACTGTTGAAAGCTTAGAACAAATGGGTATAAATGTGATAGCAGTAAATCCAGAAAGTATGGAAGAATTAAAAGAAACATTAGATATGATTGGAAAGGCAACTGGCACTGAAGAAAGGGCAAAAAAATTAATTACTTACTATGATGAAAAAACTCAAGAAATATCTAATATTGTAAAGGATAAGGATAAGCCTACTGTTTATTTAGCAGGAAATAATAGTCTACTATCTACTGCAACAAAGAAGATGTACCAGAATTCAATAATAGAAATGGCTGGTGGAATTAATGTTGCTGGAGATATTGAAGATACATATTGGGCAGATATTTCTTATGAGCAATTAATAGCTTATAATCCAGACATTATTATAGGTGCGCCTGGAGCAGAATATACTAAGGATCAACTATTAAAGGACCAAAAACTTCAGGGAATAAATGCAATAAAAAACAATCAGGTATATTTTATGCCCAATTCATTTGAACTATGGGATTCTCCAGTACCTTCAGGGATCTTAGGTGCACTATGGACCACTAGTATATTACATGAAGAGGATTATTCCTTTGAAAGATTTAAAGAAGAAGTCTATAATTTTTATAAAGAATTTTATAATATAGAAATTGATATGGAGAAAATTACAAAATAATGAATAATAAAAAAAATAAGAATGAATTGCTAAAGATTTATATAGTAGCTTCCTTTTTACTGGGAGCTGCTTTTATCATATCAATATCCATAGGTAGATACCCTCTTTCGATAGAAGAGATTTTAGACATTATATTTAGAAAAGAAATTGGAACAATGGGAGAAAATATTTTTTTTACTCTTCGACTACCAAGAACTATAATGGTACTAATAGCAGGATTAGGCCTTAGTATGGCCGGCAGTGTCTATCAAACAATTTTTAAAAATCCTTTAGCTACTCCTGATCTAATAGGGGTTTCATCAGGTGCTAACTTAGGAGCTGCTATTGCTATTTCTTTTTTTGCAGGCAGTAGATTTTCAATAGCAATATTTGCATTCCTAGGAGGTATAGCTGCAGTATTTATTGCCCTTGCTCTTACAAGGATATCTAAAGATAGGGGCATTACAACTTTTGTTTTAGCAGGAATAGTTATAGGTTCAATAGCACAAGGAATGATTATGTTAATTAAATTTTTTGCTGATCCTGAAAGGCAATTGGCTACAATAGAATTTTGGTCTATGGGGAGTTTTGCAGATATTACAAGGGACAAGGTAATAACTACTCTACCTTTTTTTATCATAGGAATAATAGTATTAATACTTTTTAGATGGAAGATAAATATTTTATCACTAAGTGATGAAGAAGGAAAATCCCTTGGGATAAAGGTGGATACTGTTAGAATATGGGTGGTAATAGCTGCTACTCTTGTGGTAGCAAGTATTGTTAGTGTTTCAGGCCTTATCACCTTTATAGGACTAATTGCACCTCATATAGCAAGAATGCTAGTTAAAAGAAATAACTTTAATACCATTATTTTAAGTGGTCTCGTAGGAGCGATTATATTACTAGTTGCTGATACTTTAGCTAGAAGTCTAGCAGGAAGTGAAATACCTATAAGTATTCTTACTACCTTTATAGGGGCTCCCTTTCTAGCCTACTTAATGGGACATTTAAGACAGGGGGACTAAAGCTATGTTAAAGATAGAAAATATAATAGCAGGTTATAATAGTAAGCCAATAATAAGAGACATAAGTTTCTCAACAAAGCCTAGAGAATTAACTGGTCTTCTAGGCCTAAATGGAGCAGGGAAAACTACCCTCTTAAAGGTTATAAGTGGTTTATTAAAACCAATGGAGGGCAATTGTTATATAAAGGATATAGATATTTATAAGCTAAAGGAAAAGAAAAGGGCAAGGTATATAAGCTATTTACCTCAAAGAAGTAGTATAATCTATAACACAAAGGTGATAGATGTAGTATTAATGGGGATAACACCCTATCTGGGAGCTTTTGATAGCCCTACAAGTCACCATAGGGAAATGGCCTATGAGACTTTGAAAAATGTTTCTATGGAAGATTATGCTGAAGAAAATTTCTTACACCTAAGCGAAGGACAAAAACAATTAATAATAATAGCAAGAAATCTTATTCAGAATTCCAAAATAATGCTTTTTGATGAACCAGATAGTACCCTAGATTATCCAAATAAACATATGGTTTTAGGGGTAATAAAAAATATAGTAGGTTTAGATAATAAAAGTGGAATAATAACCCTTCATGATCCTAACCTTGCTCTTAGCTATTGTGATAATATTATAATTTTAAATAATGGAAAGATATTTAATCAATTGAAGGTAAGGGAAATAAATAAGGATATTATTTTAAAGAACTTTGGCCATATATATGGCAATATTAATGTAGTCCAATATGATGGAAAATACTTTATTGTAAGATAGGATGAATGTAATGACAAATAAAAAAAAAGGGACTTCAATTCAACAAAGAAAAGAAGAAGTAATTAGGCTTTTTAAAGAAAGCGGGAAGAAACATTTATTTATTACGGGAAAGAAAGGTGCTGGGAAGTCTACTCTTTTTAGAGAAATATTAAAAAACAAAGTTAATTATGGAGGTATAGTTACAAGATTTGTATTTGAAGAATCAGACTCCACTGAATACTTATTATTAGAAGATGTGATGGATAGAAATAATAATACTATTATAGGTAAGAAGAACAAACTTTTTAATAAAATGATTCCGAATATTGAAGGATTTGAAAACTTAGGTGCTAAAATTTTAAAAAAATATAGAAATAGCACAGTTGATTTAGTAGTCTTTGATGAAATAGGATTTATAGAGGCGGAGGCCCCTAAATATAGAAAAGAAATATTTAATTGTTTTCAAGAGAAAAAAGTATTTGCTATAATCAGAAAGGAATCTAATGAATTTCTTGACAATATAAAGTCTATAGAAAATACCCTAATTATAGATTTAGATAATATGCCCTAAAAAGTTTAATTTATTTTTGCATTAAAAATTATATGTGTTAAAATGATAAGGCAATTATTCAACTAATTAATGGTGATTATTTTGATATTTTATCTTATACCTCTATTTTTTATAAATATTTTTTTATTATTTACAGCCTTTAAAGGATTTTTGATGAGCAGCTTATTAAACAAAAGGATTTATCGCATTATGGGTATGATACCTATAGGGCTATATGCCTTTTTAAATTGCGAAGTATTAATAGATATTTTAAGATATTATTATCCAATAGTTCTTTTAAAAAAAATATTTATTAATCCTCTTTATCCATTAATAGTTTCTATATTAATTATGTGCTTAGCATATATTAATGGGATGAAGTGGTTAGAAGGCTATATAATAGATCTAAAAAAATCAGAATAAAGGACTAAACTTTTGTTAGAATAAAGAAGGGAGAAATCTTATGATCGAAAGGAAAAAGCTGGACAGAATAAACTTTTTAGCAAAAAAGGCTAAAGATGAAAGATTAACCCCAGAAGAAAAAATAGAGCAAGATGAGCTAAGAAGGGAATATCTTGAAAACTTTAGAAAGTCTTTTAGGTCACAATTGGATAATATAGAATTTATTGATGATAAATAGTATAATAATAAGCAATCCTATCCAAGTAATGGAAAGATTGCTTTTTTGTTAAATAAGAAATTACTCAGTAATTATTGGATAAAATAAGTTGTAGCTATAAGAAGATCTCTACTGCTGACTTAAAAAGATGTCTATGTTGAGTATCAATAGTAGGTACAATCTAAGACTTTTTTGTTAGGTATTTTACTCTTAATAAAAAGACTTAATAATATTATGGAAACTAATATAATAGAACAATAAATATTAGAAAGGAAGAAAAAATATGATAAATAATACATCAAAGGATTTAGAACAATTATTAATAAAGAAATGGGATAGTGGATGGAATCTAATAAACCAGGATGAAAAAGAAAAAGCATTCCACTTTTCTGAAGGATATAAAAGATTTTTAGATGAAGGAAAGACCGAAAGGGAAAGTGTAAAGGCGATAATAAAGTTGGCAAAGGATAAAGGCTTTATTTCTTTGAATAAAACAATTAAAGAAAAGCATAGAATTTTTCCAGGACAAAAATTTTATTATGAGTATAAAAATAGTTCCATAGTACTATTTGTTATAGGAAAAGAAGATTTAACTGGAGGGATGAATATAATAGGTTCTCATGTAGATGCACCACGGTTGGATTTAAAGCCCAATCCCCTTTATGAGGAACAAGAAATGGCCTTTTTCAAAACCCATTATTATGGAGGAGTGAAGAAATATCAATGGACTACCATTCCACTAAGTCTTCACGGGGTTGTAGTATTAAAAAGTGGAAAAAAGATTGATATAAATATTGGTGAGAAGGATAGCGACCCAGTGTTTTATATATCAGATTTATTACCCCATTTAGCAAAAGAACAAATGGAAAAGAAAATGGGTGAAGGAATCACAGGGGAGGGTTTAAATATAATAGTGGGGAGTATTCCCTATAAGGATGAAGAAATAAAAGAACCAATAAAATTAAACATACTAAAACTATTGTATGAAGCCTATGGAATTATTGAGGAAGATTTTGCTTCAGCAGAGATAGAAGTGGTACCTGCTTATAAGGCTAGAGATGTGGGATTTGATAGAAGCATGGTAGTGGCATATGGACAGGATGATAGGATATGTGCATATACTTCTTTACATGCAATATTAAATATTGAAAACCCTAAAAGGACAGCTGTTGCCCTTATAACAGATAAGGAAGAAGTAGGTAGTCAAGGTAATACAGGGATGCAATCTGCATTTTTTGAAAATGTAATAGCTGAATTGGTTGAATTAACCATGGAAGAACCTAGTGAAATAATGGTAAAAAGGACGATGGCAAACTCTAGAGTCTTATCTGCCGATGTTAATGCGGGATTTGATCCAAATTTTCCAGATACCCATGATAAGAGAAATGCAGCCTATCTGGGCAGAGGAGTAGTTCTTACAAAATATACTGGTGCTAGAGGAAAAAGTGGAAGTAATGATGCAAGTGCTGAATATATCGGGGAAATTAGAAAGATATTTAATGATAATAATGTGATTTGGCAAATGGGGGAATTGGGAAAGGTAGATCAAGGAGGGGGAGGTACAATAGCCTATATTCTTGCTAACTATGGTATGGATGTGGTTGATTGTGGGCCACCACTCTTTAGTATGCATGCTCCCATGGAATTATCTAGTAAATTAGACTTATATATGGCATACAAAGGATATAAGGCCTTTTATAATTCCAAATAATTAAGTATACGAATGATAAATGACAAAATTTTTGTATAGTAATTTTTCTGGAGGGGGATTATGAAAATATTAATAATTGGAAATGGAATAGCTGGTCTATCTGCTGCGGAAGAAATAAGAAAGAAAAATAAAGAGGTAGACATTCAAATTATTTCAAAGGAGAATTATCATACATACTATAGAACACAATTATCTCACTTTTTGTCTAAAGATTTTAATGTGGAAGAAATATATGTAAAACCTGAAAAGTGGTACATAGAAAATAATATAATTGTCCACTTCAATACCGAAGTACTAAATATAAATAAAGATAAAAGAAAAGTAAAATTATCTAATAATCAAGTATTGGATTATGACAAATTATTATTTGCCAATGGAGCCCATAGCTTTATCCCTCCCATTGAGGGATATAATAAGGATGGGATTTTTTCTCTAAGAAATTATGAGGACTTAGAGAAAATACAGCAATATGCAAAATCAGTAAATAAAGGCATTGTAGTAGGAGGGGGATTATTAGGGTTAGAAGTGGCAAATTCATTACAAAAATTAGGAATGGATATCCTTGTTATAGAGTTTTTCGATAGATTATTACCCAGGCAACTTGATGCTGAAGCTTCCCAAGTACTTATAAATATGGTTCAGCAAAAGGGAATTAAGTTATTACTTGGGACCCAGGTAGAAAGTATATATGGCAAAGACAAGGTAGAAGGTTGCAAGATAAGAGATGGCAAATCAATAGATGCTTCAATGGTATTATTTTCTACTGGAGTTCGGCCAAATATTACATTAGCTAAAGAAACTGGACTGGAAATCAATAGAGCTATCATAGTGGATAAGTATATGAATACTAGTGAAAAAAATATCTATGCAGCCGGCGATGTATGCGAATTTGACCAAAACTTACCTGCTATATGGACTGTAGCTGCTGAACAGGGAAAAGTCGCAGGTGTAAATATGATTGGAGAAAAAAGAGTATACAAAGCAATAATACCCTCCAATATGTTAAATATAATGGGTAATAAAGTATTTTCGATTGGGGATATAGGAACAGAGGATAAGAATAATTACCAAATTATAAAAAAAATTAATGAAAAAGATAATATTTTCCAAAAGTTTTTCTTTATAAAAGGGAAATTAGTGGGAGGAATATTGATAAATGATATTTCTCTGGCTGGAAAGCTAAAAAAATTAATAATATTAGAAGAGGATTATACAGAGCTACTAAGGAAGGATATTTCTCAAGAAGAAAAGATAAAGTTGTTATAAAAATAAGCCCTATAATGGGCTTTTAATATATATTTTCCACTCTTAATAAAAATTTAAATAATGGTGCCGCTGATCGGAGTCGAACCGATATGCCTATTAGGCGCAGCATTTTGAGTGCTGTGTGTCTGCCTATTCCACCACAGCGGCAATAGAGAATATTACTGTATTATATTAGCATAATTAAAGGGGTATTGCAATAGAATTACTCATCCTCTCTGGTTAAATCTCTATATTTTAAATTTTCTTATATTTTTATCTTTTC
>MTKW01000233.1_pt1 | contig 63224 bp, 69 predicted proteins | sample 1042761 | NCBI WGS metagenome assembly MTKW01 (sample SAMN06205366, study PRJNA360243) | anaerobic digester metagenome | biome: Wastewater treatment plant; feature: Anaerobic digester sludge; material: sludge; isolation source: anaerobic digester fed with sludge from wastewater treatment plant ... | reverse complement strand
AAGCTTAGGGCCATCTCTGCAGCACCAATCACACCTGCTTTGTCTCCTAGCTGAGCCTGGACAATTTTTACCTCTTTGTTCAAGGACATCGCCCTTTGTTCAACTACTTTCCTTACCGGTTTAAGCAACAATTCACCCCAGCCATTGCTAAGCCCTCCACCGAGGATAAATAACTCCGGATTAAGGATATTAGACAGATTGGCCAAAGCCAGACCGAGGTAATCAGCAGTTTCCTGGATCAGATTTAAGGCTGTCTGATCGTCTGCTTGAGCAGCTTTATAGACAGTAACCGCTGATATCTCTTGGATTTTTCCACCAACAGCTTGGTAGATTTGACTTGTACTATCCCGGCTAGCTGCCTGTCTTGCCCTATGAGCAATCCCACCACCGGAAACATACATTTCTAAGCAACCTCTATTTCCACAGGAACACAAGAGGCCGTCTCTTACCACCGTTAAGTGTCCAATTTCCCCAGCACTGCCCTGATAACCCCGCCACATTTTACCGGCCAAAAAAATTCCTGAGCCTACTCCTGTACCTAAGGTCAGACAGACTAAGTCCTGGTAATTCCGCCCGGCACCCTGGATTTTCTCTCCCCAGGCTGCCATACGAGCATCATTTTCACAATATACGGGTAACTGTAAGAGATCTTCCAGCAACTCTCCCACAGGAACATCTCTCCAGCCTTTTAGATTAGGTAAGGTTATAGCCACACCCTTATTGCTATCAATAACCCCAGGTAAACCTATTCCTAGGCCCTGCACTTGGCTATTAGTAACACCTGCTTCTTTAATTACCAAACGAACTAAAGCCGTAATTTGAGCAATTACTCCGTCAGGCCCCTCTTGGGATTTAGTCAGCTCCCTTGAATAAGAGCAAACCTGCCCCATTTCATTAACTAGGACGGCTCGCACATTTGTTCCGCCTAGATCAACCCCAACTGCATATTTGGGCATACATCTCACTCCATTTCGTGCCATCTTTCGCTAGTTCCTCACACAACAATACTATTTCGCCCAACCTGCCTGGTGTTTCCTCCTCCTTTTATCTAGACTTGGCACCTCTAGCTTTAGCTCGGACATATATTAGACTAGTACATTGTTATTGCTAAATGAGGTGAACCAAATGTCTAAAAAACATGCTAATTTAACAGTCTCAGCTAACTTGCGTGGAGGTCCATTAGCCCCGGGGCTAACCGGAACAGTCCTCTTTAAAAGTGTACCCGGCGGTACGCAAGTAGTAGCTGAGGTTAGGGGCTTGCCGGCTTACCAACCGGCTCAAGGCGACCGACCACCCATCGGTCCCCATGGTTTCCACATTCATCAAAACGGTGATTGCTGTGTAGGAGACCCTTACGATCCCTTCCAAGCCGCCGGCGGACATTGGAATCCTGACAACCAACCTCACGGTAATCATGCCGGCGACTTTCCTGTACTCTTCTCCAACGACGGTTACGCAATTATGGCCTTTTTTACTAATCGTTTCAACCCACAGGACGTCATCGGGAAATCCATAATAATCCATCAAAACCCTGATGATTATCGTTCACAGCCTGCAGGTAACGCCGGCAAAAGATTGGCCTGTGGGGTTATTCAGGGTACTTTAAGTTGATTCCTATTCACTCTATTAATATGCCGGGAATGAACTGCCTAAGAGGTTGATCCCTTCAGCCTGATAGACTAACTTCTCCCTAAAGCCTTGTTTCTCTGCTTCATAAGCATATTCCTTAGCTATTATCCCAGCCCCGGTATTAATCAGTACAAATACCTTTGGTTGTTCTTCCAGATCGGTAAAAGCAGAAAAATAAACACTACCTAATTGCACATATTCATTAAGTAAGGGATAATAGTTCTCCCCACTTTTGATTAAAAGGAGCCAATTTTGACCGTCATCCCACATAAGCTCCCCATTGTTATCTCGTTCTGCAGCAGTATAAAGGGCAATAACGTCCTCTTGTCCGTCCAGATCAAGATCCAAGCTGGAATGCGCTAATTCTGTCCAAGATCCACCTTCCTTCGGATTCTTGCTGGTAGCCAGGACATAATTATTCTCGATAGGTTTATTGCAACCAGCAGCTAAAAGCGCCAAGATAAGACCCATATACAATAATTTACGAAAGACTGACATAACATATCCCCCCATTAACCTCTACCAATTTTATCTATTAAGATAATTAACTACCAGATTATATAGACATCCATATTAGATAATAGTTCCCAAATAGCTTAAAAGTGTTGGTAGTACTGTCCTTTTTGCCCTCTTGACCAACTCCCTGGCCACAAGAAGGGTAGAGCAACGAGAAAGAAGAATATTAAGGCTACCCCTTCTAGAGATAGGATATACCAGGGCCACGGCCCTAAATAATCCAAAATTGAAGGATTAGCTGGCTTGGAGCAAAGAAAAAGATAGTTGCTGCCTGTTAACCAATTAAATACAGCTATCAAAAGGGCATACAGGTTCGTGATTCCAAAGGCCTTCATTAAAGCTTTAAAATCAGGGGAGAATCCTTCTACAAAAGTCATCCATAGACAAGCACAAATAATTAAGCCATGGGCCGTGAAAAATTGTAGATAGATAAAATGGGGAAAGCCATAATATAGCTCAGGTGTAAGCAAGGCCTGGCTTGCTCCGGCTAAGCCCCAAAAATACACTAATTCATAGAGTCCTTTACTCTTTGTCAGTAACATAATTGAGGTCAAAATCAAGGTTATACTGCATAGTTCTAAGGGTAAAGAATTCTGCAGGGTCCAATTACTATAGAAAAAGATCCAACAATTCATCAGTAGTTCTAGCAGAATTAAAAGCATAGCTATGATTATGCGGATCCATTGCGCCATTTTCAAAGTCTTCTTTTGCCTGTAATGAAAAATAAGCAGATTCAGCATTACAATAAAGGCAAGAGTTATTAGGTGCTCCGCTGAAAACAAGCTAAAGTGTAGTTCAGAATTTAAGGAAAGATACCGTTCCATTTATTCACCTTCACTAAGCATAGTTTCCCTAAATTATATCATCGGCTTAGCAAATATATCCGTGAAAATCGGTGTTATAGTCTTTAAACATCGAGCGGCCATAGGTTTTTTCCTATTGAATCCTGGAAACCCTGATGCTTCAAAATAATAAAGCAGGCCAGCTAGGCCTGCTTATTGTTATGTTATTAATATTTTCTTAAAGAGCGACTGTTTCCTAGAGCTTAAAGGCTACGGAAGCAACGGCAAAGCCAACACCAGAACCGGTTATGATAACAATATCACCTGGTTTAACAGTTCCTTTCTTCCTAGCAATATCTAGTGCCATTAATACACAAGCTGAGCCAGTATATCCATATTCACCCATAATATAAGTTGCTTTTTCCTTCGGCACACCGATGGTCTCCAATACTTGTTCAATAACTGATTTGTTGATCTGGGTGAAAATAAAGTGGTCCACATCCTTAGCAGTCTTGCCTATTTTATTCATTACTTTCTCTACCAGAGGTGGCCATAATTCCAGATTTCTATTACCAGGCAAGGGTTTTAGAGTAGTCAGCAGGTGTTCCTTATTTAATACTCTCTCAACTGTCATAGGCTTTTTGGTACCACCGGCATAGATACCTACGAAATCATATTGAGTACCATCAGCAATCAATTGAGAGGCTAGGAAACCACGATCCTCTTCGGTAGCACTTAAGATAACGGCACCTGCCCCATCAGCATAAATTGGTCTCTGGGCAGCATCATCTTTTTCAATATATTTAGTCATGGCGTATACACCAATAACCATAATATTCTTATAGCCGCCACGCATAATCATGGAAGATGCCACATCCAAAGCTGTAGCTGAACCAGCGCATGAAGAGTTAATATCAAAGACACCAGCGTTTTTCGCCCCTATTCTACCTTGGATAACGGCAGCAGTTGAAGGGCTTAAGTATTCAGGAGTATCTGTAGCCACGATGATTAAGTCCAGATCCAACGGCTGCATATTAGCATCTTCTAAAGCTTTTAGAGCTGCTCCTTCGCCTAAGTCTGCCGAACTTTCATCATCACTACATATGTATCTAGCTTTAATGCCTACCCTCGTAGCAATACTTTCTTTGATAGGCTGTCCCAGTTCCTTTTCTAGCTGCTCATTAGTCAAGTGAATTGAAGGTGAGAAACTTCCTGTGCCTACAATTTTTGCGTTTATCATGCTTTCACTCCTACCCTTTTACTATTTTTATATGATATTATCATACAATTTTGAATCGCCAAAATCAAGAAAATATTCCATAAACGTTTCAATTCTGGTAATAAAAATCAATCCGTTTAGCTCACCATATCGGGAGCTAAACGGTATTCTTATTTATTAAGCTTATCCGGCCTTAGTAGATCTTATTGAAACTAACAAAAGCAACTTAGTTAGCAGGACCCCATTTAATAACGTTTGCAGCCCAGCAGTAGCCGATTCCGGCAGCAATCATGGCGATTACAGTACCGTCTTTAATCTTACCTTGCTCTAAAGCTAAGTGCAGAGAGAGAATCTGGTCAATCTGACCCATATGACCGTAATCCTTGAGGTAGACAGATTGTTCCTCAGTTAAGCCTAGATCCTTAAGCATCGCTTTATGCTGGGAATATTTGAAGTGGAGAACAGCCAGATAACCTAGATCTTCTCTAGTCATACCTGATTTCTCTAAAGACTTGTCAATACAATGCATCCAGTTAGGCATAGAAACCTCATTCAAACGATCCTTCATATGCTTTTCATCAAAAATACGTAAGGATTTGTATGCCTCATGTAGATTTTCATGGGTAATCGGTTTTTCCGTACCACCAAATTCAACCCCAGCATCTCTAGCCAAAGAACCGTCAGTCATTATATGAGTGCCTAAAAGTAGATTCTTATTATAATTCTTCTTTAAAATAATGGCTCCGCCACCAGCAGAAAGATTATACATCATAGACATTGCTTTGTCTGTGTAATCAACAAAATCGCCGTTTCTATAACCGCCCACGACCATTACAGTATTGATTTCATCATCGGCAATCATCATATCCTTGGCCATTTTCATAGCAGACACACAGGTACAGCATCTCTGTTGCACATCAATTGCCCAAGCGTTGGTTGCCCCGATTTTTTCCTGAATATATATTCCGGAGGTTGTCAGAGGATACTCCTTCCATTCCTCGCCAATACAGAGAACAAGGTCGATTTCCTTGGGATCTACACCAGTATTTTTTAAACAATCCAGACCGGCTCTAACACCCATTTCTTGTGTTCCATCATCTGGACCCGGTATAGACTTTTGAACTATTCCAAGCTTTTCAACAACAGCCTCTTCTGCCCACACACCCTTAGTGGCCTCAGAGATTTCTTTGGCTGTCATCTTGTGTTCAGGAATATACAATCCTGTACCGACTATACCTACGTTTACCTTTGAATTACTCATGAAAAATCCACCTCCGCTGTAATTTGGAGTGAATAGAAACTCCTTTTAAATTACTTTAGCTGATCATAGTAACAAACCAGTAACAGTAGTGATACAACTATGATAATTCTTAAAAATGGTCATAAAAAAATTCAGAGAGATAAATTAATCCCTCTGAATCAGTCTTTGTTATTAAAATTTCCTTATTTCCTCTAGCCTCTTTCTATAATCCTCCGGAACAAATTCCACAATTAGCACAAGGAGAATTCTCTTCTTCAGTTTTTACCTGAGGTTGTTCAGGATCGACCGGATCCATGACAGTGATAATCTTGGTTGGACATTTTTCAGCACATAAACCGCAATTATTACAAAGCTCAGGATTTATTAGAGCTACACTGCCACCAGACTCAACATCTACTACCTTTATCGCTCCTGTGGGACAATTTTTTTCACAAATCTTACACTTAATACAAGCAACCTGGCAAGAATCTTTAGCTTGTTTGGCTTTAACCGTATTACGACAGGATACTATCACCTGCTGTGTGGAGTTAATTATCCTCAACACATCTTTCGGGCAATATTCTACGCAAACGCCACAACCAGTGCATTTATCCGGATCTATCTTAGGTAGCTGATTCTCCTGCATTTCAATAGCACCAAAAGGACAGACCTTAACACAACTGCCTAAACCAATACAAGCCCAGTTACATTCCTTAGGACCACCATATTGGGCAGCTGCAGCGCGACAATCAGTCATACCGGCATAATAATATTTATTTTTAGCATTATCACTACCGCCACCACAGATTACACAGGCAATGTTCCTGCCTATTTGACAACTATTGACCTCTTGTCCCATGATTTCCCCAATTTGTGAACATACAGCTTCTTTACCTGGAATACAAGCATCCAGGGGAGCATTTTCATTGACGATAGCCTCGGCATATCCTGAACAGCCCGGGTAACCACAGGAACCGCAGTTAGCTCCAGGCAAGACTTCAGTAATTGCTTGGATACGTGGGTCCTCTTCTATACTAAGCTTTTGACTAGCAAAAGCCAAGATTAATCCTAAAACTCCTCCTATAGCAGCCAAGCTTATAGCAGCTGATAAATTCATTTTCTATACTCCCTTCCCTTGCCATACAATATACTTCTTAATTAAAGCAGTCCGGCAAAACCCATAAAAGCAATAGATAAGAAACCTGCTATCACTAAAGAAATTGGTATACCGCCTAAAGCCTTGGGGATTTCGGCTGCTTCCAGTCTTTCTCTAATCCCTGCCATCATAATAAGAGCTAAGGTGAAACCTATTGCGTTGGCAGCTCCATTGACAGTCGCCTCTAGAAGTGAATAGCTTTTTTGGATATTCAAAATTGCTACACCCAAAACTGCACAGTTAGTAGTAATTAAGGGAAGATAGACGCCCAAGGATTTATATAGAGTGGGACTATACTTTTTGACAACTAACTCCACAAATTGTACTAAAGCCGCTATAACCAGAATAAAAGTAATCGTCTGTAAGTATTCAATATTAAATCTGACTAAAATATACTCTTGTACCAACCAGCACACAGGGGACGATACTGTCATAACGAAGATAACGGCTGCACCCATTCCCAGGGCAGGCTTGATATTTTTCGAAACTCCTAAGAAAGGGCATATCCCTAAGAATTGGGAGAAGACTATATTATTTACGAAAATTGCGCCTACAATGATTAAAAATAGACTATTCATGGCGACCTCCTTTATCTCCATTCATATTTCTCTTTAGGCCCGTTTCTCTTGGAGCTTATTTATTATAGCTAAGATAATTGCCAGGGTAATAAAAGCTCCCGGCGGTAAAATCATAATTAATGTAGGCGGTACTGCCTGGCTCATTACGGAATAACCCATAAATGTTCCACTTCCTAATACTTCACGAACAGTACCAAGAATGAATAAAGCTAAGGTATATCCTACACCCATGCCCAAGCCATCTATAAGGGAAAGCAGCACTCCCTTTTTACCGGCAAAGGCTTCCGCCCTTCCTAAGATAATACAGTTGACCACAATCAAAGGAACGAAAATACCTAAACTCGTATAAAGGGCCGGGAAATACGCATGCATAAACATTTCCAATATTGTAACGAAGGTTGCAATTACTACAATATAACAAGGAATACGAATATTATCCGGAATGACTTTCCTCAGTAAAGATATGACCACATTAGAACCTATTAATACAAAGGTTAAAGCTATTCCCATGCCTAAAGCATTTTCAACTGTAGTCGTTACAGCCAATGAAGCACAAAGACCTAATAATAGACTAAAAAGAGGATTTTCTCTAATCAGACCTTTGGAAAATTCCTTGAATAAACTCATCGGTAGTCCTCCTTAGTATCCTATGGGGTAATAAAATTATCAATAAAATGTTGACGGGCAATGTTTACTCCATTTACCACAGATCTTGAAGATACCGTGGCTGCAGTAATAGCCTGAACTTCGTCATCAGCAGTAGTTTCAATCTTGGTCACCCGTAGCTCCTTGGTAGCAGCTTTATCTTGGAATCTGGTACTGAACCAATCCTGTTTCACATTATCCCCTAATCCAGGGGTCTCACTCTGCTGAACCACTCTCACCCTGGTAATAGTTTGGCTAGCTATGTCAAAACCTACCAAGGTCTGAATCGGCCCGTTATACCCTTGAGTTTCTACAATATAAATAACACCCTGAGGATTACCACCCTGGTAGCTGATATTGACCTCTTTGAGTTCAGCCGTTGTTTGTTCGGTCAAATATTTTTCCGTCTCATCTTTTATCTCTCCCTCTTTGGGATACACGGCATGTAAACCTTCTAGTTTCTTAGCCACCAACTGTTCAGCAATAACATCAGCAGTAATATTGTTACTCATAGCTACAGCAAAACCGGAAAGTCCCGTGAAAACCGCTAGGAGAAGCCCTGTACCGATTATCTTCTTAACCATTTTTGCTGCCCTCCCCAAAGACTTTTCCTTTAGTGTAGCGATCAATCAAGGGTACAAAACCATTCATGATTAAGATGGAATAGCAAACCCCTTCAGGATAACCGCCTTTTATTCTGATTAAGACTGTAAGCAAGCCACAGCCTAGAGCGAAAATTATTCTTCCTATCTTAGTTACGGGAGTGGTAACCCAATCAGTGGCCATAAAAAAGGCTCCCAAAACTAATCCTCCCGATAAAATATAAGTCAAGGCAAAATCTAGTCCTCCACCGTTCCGAAACCCTAAACCTACACCGAAGACAAAAACTGTCGCTATATATATCACGGGAATCTTCCAATCGATATGCTTTCTTGCCAGCAGGTATATTGCTCCGATTAGTAACGCTAGAGCACTTGTTTCACCCAAACTGCCACCTAGGTTACCAATGAAGGAATCCCAGACTGAAGGTAAAAGGGATAAGTTTCCTGTTCCTTTGAGAATCCCTAAAGGAGTAGCTCCAGTTATGGTGTCGAATGGAACTATCCAAGTTGTCAAAGCTGCTGGAAAAGAGGCTACTAGAACAGCCCGACCGATTAAAGCCGGATTGAATATGTTACCACCCAGACCACCAAAGAATTGTTTCCCAATGACAATGGCTACAGCACTACCTAAAATAACCATCCCCAAAGGCAAGCCTGGCGGCAGTGTAAGAGCCAATAATAGTCCGGTGACAGCCGCACTATAATCAGAGATGGTCACCTCTTTTTTCATAAGCTTTTGACAAATATATTCTGCTACTATAGCAGTAACCACACTTACAATTATTACGCTCAAGGCCTGTAGACGGAAGTAATATAAGGACGCCAGTACAGCCGGAATAAGAGCAATAATCACATCTCTCATAGCAGTTGAGATACTATTGTTACTGTGGATATGGGGAGATGAATCTACATAAAGCAATGAATCTGTTTTCTCCAATTCTTCCGCCCTCCTTAGTTAGTTGCTGCTGTTTTTGACGCTTTAATTTCTCTTTTACCATGACAAATATATTGAACCAGCGGTATGTGAGCTGGACATACATAAGCACATGAGCCACATTCAATACAGTGCAGGGCCTTATTTTCCTCCATTTCAGCCCAGTTCTTCTGCTTAGCCAAAGTAACTAAATCCGTCGGCATCAACTTAAGAGGACAAGCATCTACACATTTGGCGCAACGCACACAATTTCGTTCTTTTTCTTGTTTAGTCTCCTTCTGTTTCAGAACCAAGATACCGGAAGTTCCTTTAACAATCGGCATATTTGCTGTAAATAATGCTTTACCCATCATAGGACCACCAGCGATAATTTTGGCAATCTCACCTGTAAAACCACCACAATAAGCAATAAGATCACTAATCAAAGTACCTACCGGTACCAGATAATTACCTGGTTTTTTGACACCGTCACCGCTGACAGTAACTACCCTAGATACTAAAGGAATACCTTTCTCTACAGCCTGACAGACAGCTACTGCCGTCCCCACATTGTTCATAACAACTCCTAAATCCACAGGCAGCTTACCAAAGGGGAGTTCTTGACCAGTGCAGGCTTTAATTAAATGTTTTTCTGAGCCTTGGGGGTATTTGGTCTTACATAATACCACCGAAATTTGTGGATTATCCTTAGCTGCCTCCGACAATATTTGATAGGCATCTAACTTATTATCTTCCACAGCGATAATACCCTGATTACAATCTACCATTTTCATAATGTACTTTAGGCCTTTGATTATTGATTCTGCATCTTCAAGCATTAAGCGATAATCAGCCGTCAGATATGGTTCACATTCAGCTCCGTTGATGATAACAGTATTAACCTTCTTGCCTTCAGGAATATCGTACTTGACATGAGTAGGAAAAGCAGCTCCGCCCAAACCTACGATACCTGCTTCCCGGACTATTTCTCTGAGCTGTTTTGCCGTCAAATTACCTGGCTGTGACTGAGCTTTAACAGAGTGGTGCCACTCATCTTTACCGTCATTTTGGATCACAATACAAGGCACAAAACCACCTGTAGGAGTAGCCATCTCCTCAATAGCTATTACTTCACCGCTGACAGAAGCATGAACTCCTGCCGTAATAAAGCCTTGTCCCTCAGCAATTTTCTGACCTTTTTGCACCACATCGCCAACCTGTATCAGAGGCGAACAGATTGAACCTGTATGTTGTGCCAAAGGAAGATAGATTTTCTCAAACTTAAGCAAACTAGTAATTTTCTCTTTTTGGGTTAATTCCTTATAACCCGGTGGATGAACACCACCTCGGAATGTAAGCTTTAGCACACACTTTCCCCTCCTTGTTCTGATGAATAGCTGAAACTTCACAAGTATTAATAGTACTAGTTCTTATGCATTTAATTATGTATATTTATTGGAAATATTTCGACAAATACGATTATTTTTATATATAAATATATCTAAAATTGTCAACATTGCAATTATATCATTATTTTTATACTATTAATAGAGTATTAACAGAGGATTTTAACAATACAAGGGAAATTGTAATGTTTGCCTTTTAGTTGATTTGTTTAGATTACACAATAAAAAGCATCTCAATTGTTTGATAACATGTCTAACAATTGAGATGCTGATTGTAATACAGTTTTATATTATTCTTCTGCTTCCTCTGTAGCTTCTTCCTCAGTAACCTCAGCTTCTGCAGCTTCTACTTCTGTATCCTCAACTTTGTCCTCGGCAGCTTCAGCTGCTTCCTTAATAGCCTCCCCGATAGTAATACTTCCTTCTAGCTCAGGTTGCTGGTCAAGGAACTCTTGAACCTCCGCTTCTTCCTTATCAGTTTCTAACTCTTTTAAGCTAAGCCCGATACGTTGCCTTTCCGGGTCAATTTCTAGAATTTTGGCTTTAACTACGTCACCTACACTAAGAACATCTTCCACCTTGTTAACCCTTTTAGTGGATAATTGAGATATATGAGCTAAACCATCAACTCCAGGTTCAATCTCTATGAAGGCTCCAAAAGGTACTATTCTAACGACTTTACCTTCACACACTGAACCGACTTGGTATTTTTCTTCCGCAATTTGCCAGGGACTCTTGAGCAGTTTTTTCAGAGATAAAGAAATTCTTTCGTTCTCCTGATCTGCTTTGAGCACATATACTTCCACCTCGTCCCCGATATTAACTACATCCGAAGGTTTTTTTACATGAGTCCAGCTCATTTCTGAGATATGTAACAGACCGTCTACTCCACCGATATCAACAAAAGCACCGAAATCTACCAGACGTTTAACAACGCCACGGCGGACCTGTCCTTCGGCTAACTCAGCCCAAAGTGCCTTCTTCTGTTCTTGATATTCAGCTTCCAGAACTTCACGCTGGGATAAGACAGCTTTTTTCTTCTCTCTATTTAATTCAATGACCTTTAAGCGAAGTTCCTGATGTAAATACTGATTAAGATCCTCTACATAAGCTCTGTCAATCTGAGATGCAGGTACAAAACCCCGGGTTCCAACATCTACGACTAGACCACCCTTAACAACTTCTACTACTTTAGCATTAATAATAGTTCCTTCTTCTTGAGCTTTGGCTAGTTTCTCATAAGCCTCATCCTCTATGGCCCGCCGACGGGAAAGAATAATATTTCCTTCCTTATCCTCTTTGATTACCTCAACTAGCAATTCATCCCCTTCGTTAACTAGCTCCCGGGGATCAACTTTACTATAGGCCAATTCATTGGCGGGGATAATACCTTCTGATTTTCCGCCAATATCAAGGAGCACTTCATCACTGGTTATCTTTACGACTGTCCCCTTAACCAGATCCCCCCGTTGGAAACTGCGAATATCGAACTCACCTTCCAAACCGGACATTTGTTCTACCGCCTCATTCTCGGTATTCGCCACAGTTTCCTTTTCCTCCTGGACTTCTGCCATCATTGCGTCTTTGATTTCTTCCATTCTTTTTTTTACCTCCTCGACTATCCAGGCAGGGGTCGATGCCCCGGCCGATATTCCTATGCTATTTTTTCCCTTAAACCAGTCTGTTTGAATCTCAGAAGCGCTTTCCACCAAATAACTGGGAACATTATTATTCTGACAAATCTCCCACAGTTTTCGGGTATTAGAGCTATGTCTACCACCAATAATAATCATCAGATCTACTTTTTGTGATAACTCTGCTGTTGCCTGTTGACGACTCCTGGTGGAATAACAGATAGTATTCATTACTCGTAATTCTTTCGCCCGTGGCTTTAAATAATCTACTAATTCCTGAAATCTCTCTTCTTTTTCTGTAGTCTGGGCTAGAACTGCAATTTTTGCATCCAAATCGGTATGTTCTAATTCCCGCCAAGATTTAACAACTCTAGCTGTATGGCCACTCCAAGCACATATTCCTTGTACCTCCGGATGGGTTTCATCTCCAAGGATAATTAGCTGATAACCATCTGCTACGGCTTGGGCAGCATATTGTTGTGCTTTGGCCACGAAAGGGCATGTTGCATCCACAAGCTGGCAGTTTTTTTCTTTCAGCTCCTGATAGACTTCTGGACCTACACCATGAGTTCGGATTAAGACAGTCTGCCCCAAATCAATATCTTCAGCTGTAACATCAGAAATACCTAATTTACTGAGACGATCAACCTCCTGAGAATTATGAATTAAAGGGCCGTATGTAAGTAAACTTCCTTCCTTAGCTTTGTCCTCTGCCATATCAATGGCCCTTTTCACACCGAAACAAAAACCGCTATGTTCCGCTACCAGAATTTTCACAAAGTCTACATCCTTTACATCCTAACTTAAGCAACAAGTTATTTATATCAAAAAAATCCACACTATGCAATATTCTCTTCTGTTTCAGATAGAAGCATTTGTACTTGTTCATGACAATCTTTGGTAACCTGTGTTAATATCTCTTCACCAATTTTTCCTCCGTAGTATTCAGGATATACCAAAGGTTTACCGATTCGAACGGTAATTGTATTAAAAATTATCCGCTGGGTTCCTTTCATGGCAACAGGAATTATGGGAACCCCAGCCCTCAAGGCAAAAAGAGAAGCTCCCGGCAAAAATTCCCCCAACTTGCCCGACTTATAGCGGGTACCTTCAGGAAATATTCCCAGCAACTTACCTTCATCTAAATGTTTGGCCGCCGTACGCAGTGTAGTACGATCAATCTTTCCCCTTTTAACTGGGAAAGCCCCTAACACTTTTATTAGTCCTTTAAGTCCCCAGATCCTGAAAAGTTCCTCTTTGGCCATAAAATGAACCGGACGCTTTACGGAACAGGCAACAATTACCGGATCAGCATAACTAATATGATTGGCTATTATTACAGCCGCTCCTGTCTCCGGGACATTTTCCGCCCCTTCCACCTTCCACCGATTAAAAATTTTCAGATAAGCCCGAACAATTACCCAGGCTATTCTATAGAATTTCATGCTCTGACTCCTTTACTTTGCTTCCCAGTAACTCAACAATTATTTCTACTACTTCTTCTAATGTTTTATCGGTAGTATCAACAGTAATTGCATCATCTGCCACACTAAGAGGACTTGTATTTCTAGTACTATCAGTTTTATCCCGTTCTTGCATTTCTGCCTTAACATCTTCTAAGCTTTCAGAAAAACCTTTAGTCAACAATTCTTTATATCTGCGTTTTGCCCGCTCATCCAGAGTAGCGGTCAAAAATATCTTCAAATCCGCTGAGGGCAATACTACCGTGCCAACATCACGGCCATCCATGACCACATTATGGTTTTCGGCCATTTCTCTTTGCTTATGTACTAAAGCTGTTCTAACCTTAGGGAGTTTGGCTACCAGAGAAACATTTTGGTTTATTAGCGGTTGGCGGATCTCCTCACTGACAAGATCCCCGTTTAAAAAAACCTGTTGATTACCGTCTTCACTCCGCGACAGTTCAATCCTGCTTTCTTGGGCTAGATTAGCCAAACTTTCCTCATCAAAAAGGGGGACCCCTTGCCTGAAGGCTGCTAAGGTTACAGCCCGATACATCGCTCCCGTATCAATATAGAGATAGCCAAGTCTATCGGCTAATATTTTCGCAATTGTGCTTTTGCCTGCTCCAGCAGGGCCATCAATGGCAATCTGAATAGAAATCATCCCTTTCAAGAATCACTTCAACTGTTATTCTAGCATATTTTCTAGGTTAATTCTTTCCCCGGGAGCAAAAGCTGATTTCATTCGGCTCAATTGGGCCATTAATCTACTAAACCTGGCTGGTGTTATGGATTGTTCCCCATCTGAGAGAGCCTCAGATGGATGTTGATGTACTTCAATCATTACGCCATGAGCCCCTAAGGCATATGCAGCCCTGGCCAAAGGCGTAACTAAGAACCATCTACCACTACCGTGGCTGGGATCAATTATTACCGGCAAATGTGACAAGACTCTCACTGCAGCTACACCGGCCAAATCAGGGGTGTTACGGGTATAATTCTCAAAGGTACGGATTCCTCTCTCACAAAGCACTACCTGATTATTACCTTCCTGCAAAATATATTCAGCTGCCGCCAACCATTCTTCCAAAGTTGCTGCTAATCCACGCTTTAACATTATAGGTTTTCCCGTACAGGCAGCTTCACGTAAGAGAGAATAATTCTGCATATTCCGGGCTCCAATCTGGATGATGTCAGTATGAGACGCCACCAAATCCAGATCTCGGATATCTAAAAGCTCTGTGACTATTGGTAGTCCTAACTCTTTCCGGACCTCTGCTAATAATTTCAGCCCTTCTTCTTCCAAACCTTGAAAGGAATAAGGCGAGGTCCGTGGTTTATAAGCTCCGCCTCGCAAAATAGTCGCCCCGGCTTTTTTAACCTCTTGAGCAATAGTAAATAATTGTTCCCTACTTTCTACGGCACAAGGACCGGCAATTACCTGAAAGCTATCTCCGCCAATAAGCACTCCAGCTACATCCACAACCGTATCCTGTTTTTGATATTCCCGACTCACCAGTTTATAAGGCCTTGCTGACAATTTTATCACCGTCCTGCACGGTCAGGTCTCAACCGTACTGCTTCATTAAGATATATATGTTGCAAATTCTCGGGAGAATCAAGATAAGCCTGAATCAAGACCCTAATACAGTAGGGTATACCATGAGGCACATCAGCCTCAACAGAACCGAGTAAAGCAACCTGATTCCAGCCTAGATTACGACAAGCTTTAGACGGGAATTCCGCTGTAAGATCCGGCGTCGTGGTAAAAATAATACTAACAACCTTGTCCTCAGTCAAGTTGTTTTCTTTAATTAACTCTAGCATTAACTTTTCTGTTTCTTGCAAGATGGCTGTAGCTGTATTTTCAGTAGTGGTAGTAGCACCTCTTATTCCGTATAATCTCATCTTACTCACTCCAAATAAGCCGCGGCTCTGTGACTTAAACCTATAGCCACTTCGTCCAAATGTAAGAGCCCTACCCCTAAAAATACAGCCACACTAATGTGATCATACTGGCGAGCGATACCTATCTTACCGCCTATATTCAAACCTAAAGCTTTAGGCATAATCTGAGCTAAAGCCTCTTTGGTAGCTCCGGCTACAGCTCCTTCATCAGAGTGGTTTTCTTTAATTACATTTTCTCTTTTTGCCGCCACAATTGCTCGTTCAATTATTTTTTTGATCGAGGCAATATACTCCCCGCCTACATCAACGGCAACTGTGCGAATACCCAATTCTGCATATTCATGCTTGATCTGGTTTTCTTCCTCCCTACTTTCAGAAAGAGCCATTTTTATTGCAGCGGCAGCAATCTTTCTAGATCCGAAATTCACGACTACCATCTCCTCTTTACCTCATTATTCAATAACCACAGGATCAAAATACAAAAGTCCTGTTCCGTTTACTTGGCTTTGAAGCTTGGGTTCCGCAATATTCGGTGTCGTCTTAGTAATTTGCACTGTAACATCATAAGAATAAGGGTTATTGATTACTAAGATATCACCTTGTTTGACATTTAAGGTTAGGTTGTTTTTTGTAAAAGAACCTACTTCTTTCCCATTTATAAGAACTGTAACACCCGGTAAACTAATAAACTCCTGCAAAGTTATACTTAGAGAGGCCCAGGGAGCGGGAGAAATCCCATCAGCCAGCTGGATAATTTCCTCCTCAGCTACAGACCCACCTTCTATCCGCAGAGCATAGTTAAAATAAACTCCTACACCGGGTACCAGAGCAAAACAAGCCTGAACGGCCACTACTAATATGAGGAGTACAACTACTAATCCAGACAAATACTTATCTACTAAGCTAGCAAACACAGAGATCTTATGCACCTATGACCTACTTCCTTCTAAAGTTTATGATAAGTTCTACTATCAATAGCTTATCCAAGAGGAAAAGGCCTTAAGCAGCTGCTGTTATGATAAAATCTCTTCCAAAGCTTTACAAAACTGAACCATTTCAGTTTCTGTCCCAATAGTGACCCGCAAATAATTATTTATCCGGGGCAAGGAATAATGCCTGACCAAAATCCCTTTTTCCCGCAGCCGTTGAAACAGCTCTTCCGCAGGCACCTGGCTATGACTAATAAACACGAAATTAGTAAGAGAATCTATCACCCTAAAACCAAGGCGGCGCAAAATAGGAACCACAGTTTCCCTGGTCTTAATAACCTTTTGTCTAGTTTCCTCAAAATAGGCTTGATCCTTGATGGCAGCAATTGCCCCTACTTGGGCCAAACGATCTAAAGGATAAGAGTTAAATGAATTTTTTATCCTATTCAAAGCCGTAATTAGATCCTTGTGCCCACAAGCAAAACCTACTCTCAAACCAGCCAGAGAACGAGATTTGGAAAAGGTCTGAATTACTAGAAGATTAGGATATTCTTGTATAAATTTCAGGGCTGATTCCCCGCCAAAATCTATATAAGCCTCATCGACTATTACTACACACTGAGGGTTAGCCATAATGATTTGGCGGATGTCACTTAAGGGTAAGAATTTACCAGTCGGAGCATTAGGATTAGCCAAAATAATTCCTCCAGCCTCTCCGCTACAGAGCTTTTCTAACTGAATATTAAAGTTCTCATCCATATCTACAGTATGATAATCCAGATTATAAAGGGAGGCATAGACAGGATAAAAGGTATAAGTTATCTTAGGAAAAAGGATTTCTCTACCAGGGTCAAAAAAAGCCTGAAAGGCAAAGGCTAAGACTTCATCAGAGCCATTACCACAAAAAACCGCATCCACATCTAGCCCATAATACTCAGCGATAGTCTGTCTTAGCTCAAGACACTCCGGATCCGGATAAAGGCGAAGACTATCATTGCTTTTTTCTTTAATAGCTTTTAGCACAGAAGGAGCAGGAGGATAAGGGTTTTCATTAGTGTTTAGCTTTATAAAGCTCTGTCCTCGTGGTTGCTCGCCCGGAGTATAGGGCTGACAACTATGTACTGCGCGACTCCAATATTTACTCATCTGATACTCTCCTCTACTAATTCACCCGATACATATTACATTTTAGTTGTAGCATAATAAGTAAGAGGCCCACCCATCAACGCAATCGAAGATTGCTGATGGGTCCGGGAACCTTGTTGTATTCACAATAAAAAATAAGAAAGGGGAAAAATCATGAATCAGCAACAACATATCCATTGTATCATTGATAACTGCCACTATTGGGCTCAGGGCAATAAGTGCCATGCTAACGAAATTTTAATTACAACTGATAGTTTTGGTGCTTCTCAGCCTGATAATATCGATTGTAACATGGCCTCTCAATTATCCCCAGCAAAAGCAAATACCTGTATGGAGACTTGTTGCAAAACATATGTACAAAAGGGTTCAAATCAGATCAAAGTAGACAGTGTCAAGAAGCTTAACTAGTTAAGCTAATATTACGATATCCCTTAGCTGTACACCTTAGTATACCATATTAGGTTACAACTTCATACAACAGAGAAAGCCCCCTTTTCAGTTGATACGCACTTCTTCAAGTAGTCCAGAAATTCCTACTTTCTGGTCTATATAAAAAGGAGCATATCAATTTAATAAGGGGGTTTTGTTCACTTTTTCAATTCAACAGAATAAATTGTTTTTTAATAGACTAAATTAATCCAGATCGGTAATATTTACCGTTACTATTTTACTATCATAAACTTTGAGAAAACCGAGAATTGCCGCACAGAAGGCATAAGGCTTCTCGTATGGTAGGCAGTGAGCCGCACCTTGTACTTCAATAAGGCTAGCATTCTCCCCAATATTTTCGGCAATAAACCTCTGGTACTTAGGTGGCGTAATTCTGTCCTCTGAGGCACTGATAACTAAGGTGGGCACATTTATATTAGATAAGAAGCCTGAAGAATCAAACTCCAACCCGCTCTCCTGCAGACGAATCATGCCATCATACCAAGCAGGAGGTAATAATTTATCGAAATACTCAGCCTGCTGTTTGAACCATTTTAAATTCTTCTCATAGAAGTCCTCAGCATACAAATGCTGATTTACCTCTGGATAGAAAGCCTTACCACTATATGTTTTAAAGACATCAGTCCAGCGGTCGGAAATGTAATGGAGAAGCGCTGTTGTCTTATAAGGGGTACAAGCTAAAATCAAAGATAAAAGGGAATCTTGATACTTATTAGCGAATAATAGAGCCACCTCTCCGCCATATGAGATACCGAAAAGGTGAACCTTACCTAAATTCAGTTGATCAATTAAGCCTTTAAGGATTTCTACCTGGAAATCCTGGGTATATGACTCTGTCATCTTATCAGACTGGCCTTGATCCACCATATCAAATAAAACTAATTTATACTCTTTACTGAGAACTTCTTTGAAAGGAGCCCAGCTGTTTGTACTCATCATAATTCCGTTAAGAATTATCAAGGGTTCCCCTTCCCCATGGATCTCATAATAGATTTCTTTGTTGTTAATCTTAATCTTTGGCATGATTTCATCTCCTTAATTTAATAAAATTTGTAATATTTTTATTATAACTTGATTATAGCACTAAATACGCAAAAAAAAGGAAATATTTTATTATATTCTCATTTTCTCCAGCCTCTGCCCATAGATAACAATATAAGCCTGTTAAATCAACAATGGCAGGTTCTTAACATCCCTTTGTGTTTCCTCAAATTGTAAGAAGGAGTATTTATTTTAAGGTCGAATATAAAATTGACTGAAAAGTCAAAAAATACAAGGGGGTTATGTAATGTTTAACGGTATGGAGGAAAAAACTATCACAACCAATAGGCTAGAAATCGCATACCTGGAAGCTGGTGATCCCCAGAACCAGCCTGTTCTACTTGTCCATGGCAATGTTTCTTCTGGGGTCTTTTGGCTAGAAACTATCAAGGCATTAGCAGACAAATACTGGGTCATTGCCCCTGATATGAGAGGTTATGGAAAAACTGAAGCCAAAGGAATCGATGCGACCAGAGGATTACGGGATTGGAGCGATGACCTACTTTCCCTCCTTGAAGCTTTAGAAATTAAAGAGCCAATCCACTTAACAGGTTGGTCCTTAGGAGGTGGGATCATCATGCAGTTTATGATCGATAACCCTCAGAAGGTAGCCTCCTTGACCTTGATTAATCCTATCTCTCCTTATGGCTTTGGTGGATCAAAGGGCGAAAACGGGACACCCATTAATGCTAATTATTCTGGAAGTGGCGGTGGCGGTGTTAATCAAGATTTTATTAAGCTGCTATCTGAAAGCTATCGTGGTGACGATAATCCAAACGCTCCTCTTAACGTCTTAAATAACCATTATTTCAAGTCTCCTTTCCGGGTCTCCCAGGAGCTTGAAGAAATTTTCCTCTCCTCTATGTCCTCCACTAAGATTGGCCCTCTTCACTATCCCGGCGATTTTGAGACATGTCTTGAATGGCCCGGTGTATCTCCTGGTGTAACCGGAATCAATAATGCATTTTCAGCAAAATATATGGATGTCTCAGCTATCTCCGACGTAACCAACAAGGTTCCTATCCTCTGGATTCGTGGCAGTGACGACATCATAGTTTCCGATACTTCTTTATATGATTTTGGCTTCTTGGGTAAGTGCGGTTTCGTACCTGATTGGCCAGGTGAAGACGTTTATCCACCACAACCTATGGTTTCCCAAATGAGATATGTGTTAGAGCAATATAAAGCCAAGGGCGGTTCTTATGAAGAAATCATCGTTCCTGACACAGGTCATTCCCCCCATATAGAGAAAGCTCAAATCGTCCATGACAAAATCCATTCTTTCTTAGCCTCAACACAATAATAAGAACCCCACCCATCAACGCAATCGAAGATTGCTGACGGGTCCCGGGAACCTTGTTGTATTCACAATAATGAGCCCAGGCACTAAAGCCTGGGCGTTTTTGTTTTCTGATAGCTCACGATGAACAACACAACGGTATGTCTTTTATGTTGTGTTCCTTTCTGGTAAAAATTAACTTGTAAAATCTCGGATAAACTATGACAATAGGAAGTAAGCGGAAAATAAGGAGGTAGTGATTATGTATTTTTCAGGTATTAGGGAAAAAACCATCCAGACCAAGCGCTTAAATGTCTCTTATTTAGAAGCAGGAGAGCCTACCAAGCAAGCAATGATTCTTATTCACGGCAACTTTTCCAGCAGCCACTTCTGGCCAGAGAATATGCGTGCTTTAGCTAAAGGTTATTGGGTTTTGGCCCCGGATTTGCGTGGCTTTGGTAATACCGAAGCTTTACCCATTGATGCCACCAGGGGAATGAGGGATTGGAGCGATGATTTATTTTCCTTAGTTGAAGCCTTAGAAATCAAAACCCCCTTCCACCTTATTGGTTGGTCATTAGGCGGCTCTGTAGCTTTGCAATATGCCATTGAGCATCCGACTGATTTAGCCTCACTAGTATTAATTGCACCTGGCCCTCCTTATGGAGCCACAGGAACTAAAGGTCTAGAAGGAGAACTTTGTTATCCTAATAATGCAGGAGCCGGGGCTGGAGGCAGCAACCCCCTCTTAACACAAGCCATCCTTAATAAAGATCGCAGTGAGGATAATCCTAATACTCCTCGTAGTATGATTAATAATGTTTACTTCAAACCACCCTTCCGCCTTTCTAAGGAAGTGGAAGATATTCTAGTAGAATCTGTTTTGACAACCAGAATTGGTGAGGATTTCAATCCTGGCAATTTTGAAAAGGTACCAGAATGGCCAGGCTTTGCTCCAGGCACTAAGGGAGTCTTAAATACCCTGGCTCCTAAATATCATAATCTCTCCGGAATTATAGATATTACTCCTAAGATGCCGATCCTTTGGGTACGGGGTACAGATGACAAAATAATTTCCGATAGCTCTGCCGCCGACTTTGCTCTATTAGGCAAGCTAGGCCTTGTCCCCGGCTGGCCGGGAGAAGAAGTTTTTCCTGTAGTACCGATGATCCAGCAAACCAGAGCAGTATTGGATAAATATAAAGCTAATGGAGGTATTTACGAGGAATTTGTAATTCCTGATACTGCCCACTCTCCACACATAGAAAAACCGGAAGTTTTTCATTCTAAGCTGGCATCCTTCATAGCTGAATATTGCAAATAATATTGCATTTTTAACGGAGAATAATAATGAGCATGAAAAAATTCTATGCTAATTTAGGGCTACTTTTCGTAGCCCTAACATGGGGCCTCAATCCCCCAGTAATGAAAGTGGGGCTATTAGATATGCCCCCTTTTACTTATAATGCCCTCAGAATACTAATCGCAGCGATTTCTGCCGGGGTACTACTGTATTTTAGTGGCACATATAAAAAATTTGAACCAAGTGATTTAAGAAAATTACTTAAATACAGCCTGATTGGATATTGTGGTTTTCAGCTTTTGTTAATTATAGGTCTCAGGTTCACTAACAGTACTAATTCAGCCTTGATTTTCTCTTTACTTCCTCTTAGCGTAGCCATTATTAACCGGGTCTGTAAGAACGAAAAAGTAGCCAAATCCTTTATTATTGGAGTTACCCTTTCCCTAATTGGCGTAATCTTGATTATCAGTAACTCCGGACTAGGCTTTACTCCTAATAACCTTGGAGTTCTAGGGGATTTAATCCTCTTAATAGGACAGGGCTTCTATGCCTATTACACCGTGTTCTCCAAGGAGTTGCAGCACAAATACTCTCTCTTCCAGATTTCTTTCTTTGTCATCCTGGCTAACAGTGTTCTCTTTTTACTCTTAGCCATCCCGGAATTAGTCCAACATAGCCTTCGACAGGTTACTACTGCTGCTTTTTTAAGTGCACTCTTCTCAGGTGTACTGCCGGTCTGCTTAGGTAACTTCTTCTGGATCTGGGGAACTACAATTATCGGCAGTACCAAGGTTTCAGCCTATAGCAACTTAACCCCTATCTTTGCAGCCATAGGTGGCTATCTTTTCCTAGACGAAAAGATTACAATCTTACAGGTAGTCGGTGGACTTATCATTATAGGCGGTTTCTCCTTAGCCCTAGGTAAGACTAAAGACGAAGGAGATCTTAGCTCTTAAGTTAACACATGAAAAACAAGCTGGCCTGCTTTTATATTCCTCTAAATTTTTTCTTGACCTGCTTTCATATTCTTTGTACACTATAACTAATCAATCGACAAAATTCGACAGGTTTAGACCATCAAAAAGGGGGGCATATATTGCATTATTTCCGTGATAGAATCGAGTTGTTTTCAGAATATTTAGAGATTTTTATTACTGTAATTATTATATTGGGTATCACTGCAGCATCGATTCAGTTAGTTATTGATATCATTTCTATCATACGAAGTCTATTTGATTCTTCCATACCAATTCCCTACGAGGAATTTCTAGGAGGTGCTTTAAAACTAATCATTGGTTTAGAATTCGTTAATATGCTTATTAGAAAAACCCCTGATGCTGTAGTAGAGGTCCTACTATTTGCCATAGCACGAAAGCTTATTGTAAGCAATACCTCTCACTTAGAAGTTATTATCGGGATCGGTGCAATTGTCTGCCTTTTCGTTGTCCGCCGCTTCCTGTTATTCAGTGATGAATCATTTAAGAACCATCTATAAATTTCGGATGACAAAGGGGAAGTTTCATCTGACTCACTTTTGTGAGCCAGATGAAACTTCCCCTTTTCTTATTCATTTAAACGGCAGGATTTTTTTAAGGAGCTTATCTCAGCTTTATTCAAGAAACGGTATTGGCCAGAAGGCACATTTCCCAGTTCCAATGGCCCCAAACTGATGCGACGCAAAGTTAACACAGAATAGCCTACTTTATCACACATCCGTCGAATCTGACGATTGCGACCCTCCCGGATTGTCATGGTAAGCAAAGTATTATTTTTACCTTTAGCAACGACCTGAACTTTAGCCGGTTGGGTAATTCCATCCTCTAAGAGCACACCCTCTCTTAGTGTTTGTAAAGCATCCGGGCTGATTCTTCCTTGAACTTTAACTTCATATGTCTTAGGAACCTGATAACGGGGATGAGTCAGTCGATAAGCTAATTCCCCGTCATTAGTTAAAAGGAGCAAGCCTTCACTTTCATAATCCAGGCGCCCCACCGGGTAAACCCGTTGTTCCACACCCTTTAAATAATCAGTTACTATAGGCCGCTGCTGAGGATCATGTAAGGTAGTCATCACTAAAGGCGGTTTGTTCAGCAGTAAATAGACCAGCTGCTCCTTTTTTTTGACTTCTTTACCATCCACAGTTACTTTGTCACGATCCGGATTAACCTTAAATCCCATTTCAGTTATGGTCTGTCCATTAACCTTGACCCGGCCTGCCCGGATATATTCCTCAGCTCTTCTGCGAGAAGCTATCCCAGCACCGGCTAAGAACTTCTGTAATCTTTCTTCCGTCATATTTTTATCTCAACACCTTTTACTCTAACTACTTAATTCTCATTATATCTTGGCAGATTGGGCAGGCCTTGTCAAAATAGAAAAGTACAATAATTGAATGATGATGCTGTTGCCTTCATCTATGAGTTAGTCGGCCCGGCTATTACTAAAGTCTCTTTACAAAAAGCCGGTGAGATAAATCAATAGAACACTAAATTCACAATATAGACGGAGGTTAGAAAGGTTACTATATCAGCAAATAAGCCTACCCCTAAGGCGTAACGATACTTGCGAATACCTACTGATCCGAAATAGACGGAAAGCACAAAAAATGTTGTATCCGAACTGCCTTGCATCGTTGAGGCCAAACGACCAATAAAAGAATCCGGTCCAAATTTATTAATTAATTCCGCTGTAATACCCAGGGCACCACCTCCTGACAAGGGTCGCATTAAGGCCAAAGGCAATACTTCCGGCGGAATACCTAAAAACTTAAAAAGCCCCTTCCCCCATTGGGCAATAAGATCGTTTACACCAGCCTGGCGAAAAATACCTACTGCCAACATCATAGCCACCAGATAGGGTATAAGTCGCACTGCCAGCTTAAAACCTTCCGCCGCACCCTGGATAAAGGTTTCATATACCTTTACCCCACGCAACTGGGCAAATACAATAATAAAGGTGATGAATAGCGGTACAGCCCAGCGTGAAAATTCATAAATAAATTGCTGCACCTTTTCACCTCCCACCGAAAAACCTTCGGAGCAGCCGATCAAACAAAATGGCTAAAACCATTCCCACCGCCGTAGCAAAAAAGGTTGTTCCTACTATCTCAGTAGGATTTGCCGAACCTGCAGAAGATCTGATACCAATGACCATAGTAGGTAGAATAGTAATGCAGGCGGTATTAAGAGCCAAAAAGGTACACATAGCAACTGTGGCCTTTTCTTTTTCTGGGTTTAAGCTTTGCAGTTCTTCCATAGCTTTTAGTCCAAAAGGAGTAGCCGCATTACCTAAGCCTAAAATATTAGCACTTAAATTCATCACAATAGAACCTAAAGCCGGATGATCTGGCGGAACAGTCGGAAAAAGGAACTTCATCAGAGGTCGTAGTATTTTAGCCAAAAAACGTATCAAACCTGCCTTTTCCGCCACCTTCATAATACCTAACCAAAAGCTCATTACACCGATTAATTCTATGGCGTATTTCACTGCTGAACCTGCAGCTTGAAAAGACAGCTCAGTAATTATTTCCGGCCTGCCTTGCCAGAAAGCCAAAATAATTCCTGAGATAATCATTACTAGCCAGATAACATTAACCATGCTCCCAACTCCCAGACTAAGATAAGTACTCTTTATAAGTCTATGAGCCGCTACCATCCCTATAGAACAATCAAAAGATTATGTCCCTAAGGACTCCGCTTATCAACGCAATCAAAGATGTTGATGTGCTCTGGGAGCCTTGTTATCTCTGCAATAAATAAACAGAGGGCAACTTGTACTGACCCCCCAATCATTAGATTTTTAGGTCTAACTTTTGGGGGTCACATCAACTACCCTCTGTTTTCGTTTTGCTATAAGCCGATATGTTAGGCAAGAATAATCTTACCTCACTAATTAATTCCGCCTATGTTACGCCTATGATCGCTTACTGCGGGCTGGTTTCAGGCTGTGGTGCAGAGTTCTTATCCTTACCCATACCACCAACCATACCTTGGATCTTCTCTACAAATTCTGGAGCCACATCAACCATTCTTTCCCACAAAGCATTTCTTCCGTCTACTGGCATTAAGCGGACCTGGCCTTGTCCAACTACTAAGAACCCCATCGGATGAACAGAGACACCGGCTCCACTTCCGCCGCCAAAAGGTAGAGCACTACTGCCTTGCTCCTGATTTTTATTTTGGTTTTGGTTCTGACTGCAAAATTCACTACCCCCGGCCGCAAAGCCACAAGCCACCCGGGATATAGGAATAATAACTGTACCATCAGGAGTTTCCACCGGATCTCCCACTACCGTATTAACATCTACCATTTCCTTAATACTCTCCATGGCTGTTTTCATCAGCCCTTCAATAGGATGGTCGCTCATTTAGTCACGCTCCTTGTCAATTTTCGGATCTCGCTAATATTACATAAAAAATAATAGACTATAACTATAATATGACCTAAGCGAAATTCAAATATACAAGAATAGTCAATTCCTAGATAACTGCTCTGTTGGAAATTTGCCACAACATTAATTTGATTTTTTGCTTCTCTAGTATTAAATATTTCTGCAATTCTTGTATATAAAAACCCCAATACTGACCAAATCATACCTACTGAAATAGCCGTAACAGCCGCATCACCTAAACCAATCTCTGTATATAAAGCTAACTGCTTTATCTTAATCGGCTGGGATATTCGATGATAAAATTTATTGATTTTACTATATATCGGTAGCAGATGATTATAAAAAAGCTTTATTCGAGCTAATAATCGACGCCAGTTAACATCCTTGAAACTAAGTTCATCAGGAGCTTTTTCCTGCCAAAATTTATTCGTAGACATCATTTGAATTAAATTAGTCATAGGATTCACAAATTTAATCTTCAAAGGAATAAACCAAATATAAAAGCGAAGGGTTAGTTCGAGATGATTCGGTAACCTCTGCAATCTAACCGCAAGTCTGAGGGGTAAAAAGATAATTCCTATCAAGATCAACAGGCCAGCTATTAACCACCATTTACCGATCATCCTCACCTCCTATTTTGTCATTATAACCAATTATGGTTTTTTCTAGCGCAAACAAAAACTGGCCCCTACAAAATAAATGGACCAGTTACCCTTTAGCAAATTTCATTTATTAACTTTCATCCGGATTCCCTGGCTTTCAAAGTTTTAAAGCCTTAAACAAACCCTTCTTCTTTAGACTCCTCGTTATTTTTCTGCCAATCCTTCTCTGTAATCTCTAGGCTGGCAGCAGCTTCTTCTGTTACTAGTTCCGGTAAATCCTCAAGAGATTTCAAACCGAAATATTTAAGGAAATCTGCTGTAGTGCCAAAAAGCATTGGCTTTCCCGGTACTTCTTTCCGGCCTTTTTCCTCAATTAAGCCACGTTCAATTAAGGTTGCCATCACACTATCACTTTTAACCCCGCGGATCTCGTCAATTTCACTCCTAGTAATCGGCTGACGATAAGCTATAATGGCTAAAGTCTCTAAAGCAGCCTGGGACAAGGTATTCAACCTAGGCTTTACTAGTTTTTCTACATAAGGTGAGTGCTCAGTCCGAGTAGCAAAGGAATAACCTCCGGCTAATTCCACTAAACAAAAACCCCGGTTATCTCTCTCACAGTCAGCCTTGATTTCCCCTAATAAGGCCCGTACTTCTTTTTCAGATCTCTCCACAATCTCAGCTATTGTTTTCACCGTTAAAGGCTCACTAGTTACAAACAATAGAGCTTCAATAATACTTTTTGCTTCGTCAGGAAATAGAGTGGACATGGCCTTGTCCCCCTTCTTGCTGTTCTAGCATAGGATGACAGTATATTTCAATATCGCCGAATAATTTGGCTTGACGCAAGATAATAGTGCCCATCCGGCACATTTCCAATAAAGCCAGGAAAGTAATAATTACCTCTCCTTTAGTTACAGATTCGGACAATAAAGTATTAAAAGACAAACCATCAGGCTTCTCCCGTAGCTGGGAGAAAATCTGGCTTATTCTATCCTTCACAGTAATCTCCGTTCGGGAAATTGATATTACTTCATTGCGCTTGGCTAACCTAACCATAACTTGATTATAGGCTTGCAGCAAATCTTGTAAGGTAATTGTTCCTAAAGGATTATCCGGAGGAAACTCTTGGAGTAGCTTTACTTCATCGACCTCTCTGGTAAAAACCATCGCCTGTTTAGTTTCCATGCTTTTGAAGACCTCAGCCTTTTCTTTGAATAGCTTATACTCCAATAATTTGTCAACTAATTCTTGGCGTGGATCAATCTCGTCCTCTTCCTCCTCAATCTTAGGAGGCTTTGGCAACAGCATTTTTGCTTTGATTGATAAGAGGGTACAAGCCATCAAAACGAACTCGCTGGTCAATTCTAAATCCATTTCCTCAGCCAGATTCAAATAATCTAGATACTGTTGGGTAATTAAGGCTATCGGAATATCATAGATATCAACCTCATTATCGTCAATAAGCTGCAGCAGCAAGTCCATCGGTCCTTCATAAACCGGAATTTTTACTTCATAGGGCATATTTTTCACCCACTTAGATATTCATCGCCTTCCGCACTAATTCCATCGTTTCCTCACTGGCTTGTCTAGCCTTTTGGGCTCCATCTTCCAGTACTTCACGGAGTAGCTCAGGCTTAGCGCTGTATTCCTCACGACGTTGACGGATAGGGGCCAACATATCATCCAAAACCTTAGCAAGGTTCTTCTTACACTGTACACAACCAATCTTACCACTCTGGCAGGAAGTCCTAATTTCCTCAACTTCAGAGGGGTTATAAAATTTATGATAGGTATGAACCATACAGACATCGGGATTCCCCAGGTCCGTCTTTCTAATTCTCTGGGGGTCGGTCACCATCATCTGCACCTTTTCCCAAATTTCTTCAGGAGTAGAAGCTAAATGAATATCATTATTGTAGCTTTTACTCATCTTCCTGCCGTCAACTCCGGGAAGCATAGCAATTTTAGCAATCTTAGCCTTAGGCTCTGGGAATAACTCCACATTATAGATGCGATTAAAACGTCGGGCTATTTCCCGGGCAAACTCCAAATGAGGAATCTGGTCTTCACCTACCGGCACAGTATCAGCTCTATAGATAAGAATATCGGCCGCCATTAACAGCGGATAGCCTAAGAAACCGTATGTTGAAATATCCTTACCCTGCTCGCCAAGCTGTTGAACCTGGTCCTTAAATGTTGGGACCCGTTCCAACCAGGACAAGGGAGTAATCATAGACAAAAGTAAGTGTAGCTCACCATGCTGCTTGATGTGGGATTGGACAAAGATAGAGCTTTTCTCAGGATCAAGTCCCACACTGAGCCAATCTAAGAGCATCCTACGAACATTGTCCTGAAGCTCAGAGGTATCCTCAAAGGCCGTAGTCAAAGCGTGCCAATCTACAATACCAAAAAAACACTTATATTCATCTTGGAGCTTGACCCAATTCTCTAAGACACTCAAATGACCAATATGCAGTCTTCCTGTTGGGCGCATTCCACTAAAGATTATTCCTTTTATCATAAATAGACCTCCTAAAAGATTGTCACAATAAGATAGGCCAGCTTATCCAATAGTCCAATTAACAATGCGGCGATAGGTGCTAAAACCCGCGAGGTAATGCCAGTTAATATAAGGAGTATAAGGATAATCGGGGCATACCTTTCAAGATTAAAATATGAATTGTAATACCTTCTAGGCAATATCCCCAAAAGAATTTTTGACCCATCCAAAGGTGGTAAGGGTATTAAATTAAAGATACTCAAGTAGACATTAAGGTAAATCAGAGTTATCAAAAAAAGCTCTATCCGGTAATGTCTGATGATAAAATCATAAGCGTAAACGCCAAGAAGATTGTACAACAACAACCCAATGAACGCAATCAAGATATTAGACAATGGACCGGCGAGAGAAACCAACATCATCCCCCGCATCCGATCCCCCTTAAAATTTAAAGGGTTAACCTGCACTGGTTTAGCCCAGCCGAATCTGGCAATGAACATCATTAGTGTACCTAATAGATCCAAATGAGCTAAAGGATTCAATGTTAGTCTGCCCTGTATTTTTGGTGTTGGATCGCCCAATCGATAGGCCACATAACCATGGGCAAACTCATGAAAGGACAGAGCTAGTAAAACGGCCGGTATACTGATGATTAGACTTTCTATATTAAAGTTAAACATTATCTGTCCTCCTATACAATTTACGTGCTAAAGATAATCCTTCCGCCTTGGTTGAATATTTACCCTGCCAGTAGCCTTCCTCTAACTGCTGCAGTATATCTCCCATTTCCTTGCCCGGCGGAAAATTTAGTTGAAGGAGATCCCTCCCCTTAATGGGCGGCTTGGTATCCTTTACTTTCTGCTGAAACTCCTTCCAAGATAGCTGACTTTTCTCTCTACTGCTTTGAAAGACAAAATACAAAGCTTCTAGGGTGAGTTGCTGTAACTGGCGAATAAATACTCTGTCCAGAAGGTCTTGTCCTCCCTTGGCCTTTGCAGCAAGGCTTAATGCCAGTAATAGCTGTTCCTGTACTTTGGGAGGAAGACCCCAATATTCAGCTAATTCTACTGTTGAACCAGGAGATAACTCTAAGAGTAATAACAAGTAAAAAAACCATTTGTGAAAAATCATGCTTTCGTCAACTGCTATCTCATGAGCCAGATTAGTTGTACCGATGGTCGTTTCAAGAGCCAGATTACTAGCCAAGTTCTGTACAATTTCAGGCTTATAAGGCAAACCGGCAAAAAAGAACTCCCAACCACCTAAGTTGAGGATTTCTACCAAAATATCTGCCGGTGATTCCTCACGACAGATCAGTTGCCATTCCTTAAAACGTCTAGCCGGTGAAACCAGGGACAAATAAGACCAAGACTGCTCTAGGATTCTCCTCGTCTCCTGCTCCCAACTTAGTCCCAAGCGGTTCTTCAACCTAATACCTCGTAAAATCCTGGTAGGATCATCTCGAAAACTAAGAGGATGTAATATACGAAGACATTTTTGCTGTAAGTCTCTAAGGCCAGCAAAATTATCTACTAGCTCTCCCCAACCATCGAGAGTTAACGGTAAAGCCAGAGCATTGATAGTAAAATCTCTCCGCGATAAATCCTCCCGCCAACTAACCGTACTAATCTGTGGCAACACACCTGGGCTAGGATATTCCTCATGCCTGGCCCGGCTAATATCAAGTCTACCCCAAGGAGTGTCATAAGACACAGTAAGCAGCTTTGAATTTACCCTGACCGAGCTATATGATAACTTTTCAGAAAGAATTTCTCTTAAAGCATCTAAATCTCCATCCCAGAGAAAATCATAATCCCCAAGGGGCAAACCCAACAGAAGATCTCTTACTGAACCGCCCACAAGAAGTAGATTCCCTGAGTTAACTGTTCTCAAAGCTTTTCTCAGTTCAATTATCAAACCGTTTTCCGGCCCCATCAAAGCTCCTGCCTTCCCGACAATATTATTAATTATAACATAATCAGGAAAGATATAGCCATAATGAAGACTAACGAAAACCCGGATTACCAATTCCTCGCCTAGAAATGCCTAAAATTCTACCGTAAGAAAAAAGTCATAGCCCTATCGACTATGACCTTATCTACAAGGAGTAATTAAACATCTATTAGCTTGGCCTTGCAAATTACTTAATTAGCCTTGGCCTGATAATCTCCTTTTTCTTTACCCTCTTCCAGTAATAATCTTTCCGGAATTACATCATTTCTGATTAAATCATGGTAAGTTTCACGAGCCACAATTATATCAGCCTGCCCATCCCTCACCAAAACCACTGCCGGACGAGGCAAACGGTTATAGTTACTGGACATGGAATAGTTATAGGCTCCAGTACCAGAAACAGCCAGAATATCACCGCTCTCAACCTTCGGCAGTTTAATATCCCATATTAACATATCTCCGGACTCGCAGCATTTTCCTGTAATTGATACTAGTTCTTCAGCCGGACTGTTCCCCTTATTAGCCAGCATGGCTTCATACTTAGCCTGATAAAGAGCAGGTCGGGGATTATCACTCATCCCACCGTCAACGGCAACATAAGTACGAACCCCGGGGATATTCTTGATTGAACCTACTGTATACAAAGTAGTTCCAGCAGTTCCCACTATTGAGCGACCTGGTTCAACAATAATCTTAGGCCGCGGCAGGTTAAAACGAGTAGCCTGCTCACTAACTGTTTTCATAATCGTATCGGCAAACTGTCCGATAGGTGCCGGAGCATCACCCTTACTATAATAAATACCAAAACCGCCACCTAAGTTTAATTCACTCAAGATAGTACCTGTTTCCACCCTAACATCGTTCATAAAGCTCATCATCACTTCAGCCGCATGACGGAAGGAATCAATCTCAAAGATTTGAGAGCCAATATGACAATGGATTCCCTTTACATCAATATTCTCACAGGTCAGAGCCAGTTTGACGATTTCCATGGCTTGACCGGTGGCAATAGCCATACCGAATTTAGAATCGATTTGTCCCGTCCGGATATATTCGTGGGTATGAGCATCAATACCAGGCTGTACCCTCAGCAAAATCTGAGCCTTCACTCCAGACTGACCGGCAATTTTGTTCAAATTTTCGAGCTCCCAGATGTTATCAACCACAAAACGCCCGACACGGCTTTTGACGGCTAACTCCAACTCCTCCGGTGACTTGTTATTACCGTGAAAATACAAGCGTTCCGCAGGAAACCCGGCTTTAAGAACAGTATATAACTCGCCACCAGAGACAATATCCAAGCCCAAGCCTTCCTGCTTGATAATCCTGGCCATCGCAAGATTCATAAATGCCTTACTGGCATAAATAACTTCCGTATTAGGATACTTGGCTACAAAAGATTGATAATAGTCACGGCAAATATCTCTGATATGCTGTTCATCCATCACATATAAAGGGCTTCCGAATTCCTTCACCAGTTCTACTGTGTCACAAGCCCCAATTGTCAGGTGCCCTTTTTGGTTTATCGCCATTGAACCATGCATTTTCATATTTACTAAGTACCTCCTTAAAAATTATGACGCTCAATTATCCGAGATATAAAAAATACGACTTGAGGTTTCCTCAAGCCGTATGATTTTACATACAGATTAAGACCTCAATCCCTTACTGGTTGATAGCTCAACACTATGTAGCGAGTTCTACATAGTGACAGTTCTGCACCTCTTCGATGCAGACCCAGCATAGTAACCTTGGCCGGATTACTACACTTCGGCGAAGACCCCTTTCTACTGGTTCTCAGTTGCCAAACTCCCCAGTTTACTCTTGGTTAAAGCGTTACCGCTCCTCGCAACCTCTACCTCACCTCTTGGGATGAGGTAATACTATTAAATTTTGTTAATAATATCATATAGATTTAATCCAGTCAACGNNATTGGATTAGCAAATTACATTTTTTCTGTCTACGTTTACTTCCGTCAATATATAGATTTATGCTAAGCTTTCTGCCCATGCTCCATAATAATTCGAAAAGCTTTTGTCGTTACCTGGGCTCCATGTTCCGGATTATCTCGACCTTCCATCTTACCAATATCACCGATACCCACGATCAGTGGTATTCTGTCCCTAACAGTTTTAAGTACATCCACTGTATCGCCATAGATAATTTTTTTCCTGGATACTATCTCACCTTCTTTGTCTACTTCTCCCTGCACAACCTGGCAACGATTATCTACCGCCAGATCAACCGCAGAACCCTCAGTTTTAGCTGTATCTGAAGCAACTGCCAATACCCCTAAGACCTCAATATCAGGATGCCTTATCACATACTCCAGGGCCCTTTCCCCTTGCCCTTTAAACCGGCTACCTCTGTCATCAAACATAACCACAACTGGATCATGTTCGGCTTCCCTAATTAATTGCACGATACATTCTCCAGTTAGCGGAGTAGGGTTTCCAGCAGAAGCGGAAATACAGCGCCCACCAATATTGTGGGCTGCCTTTTCCACTGCTTTACAAGCCAATTTGTCGCCGTCAGTAACTAAAATTACTCTTCTTTTTCCCATCATAAACCTAGCCTTTAGGGGTAAAGAAGGTAGACACTACTATACCAAAAATTACTGCTACAGCCACACCTACTGAGGTCGCCTCAATTCCTCCGCCTAATGCACCTAATAAACCTTTGCTTTGTACCCCTTCAATTGCCCCTTGCACCAGAGAATGACCAAAGCCAGAAAGAGGTACAGTTGCACCAGCTCCCCCCAACTCAACTAATGGTTGATACAGTCCTAAAGCACTAAGAATAGCACCTCCAGTAACATAACCTACCAGAATATGACCAGCAGTAATTTTAAAAGGAGTTAGATCAATCAACAATTGGCCAATGGCACAAATTATTCCGCCTACAATAAAAGCACTTATTAAGCTCTGCATTATATGACCTCCTCTAAAGATTGTATTCTAGCACAACCCCATGAGCTATAGAAGGTATAGTCTCTCCCTGAAAAATACTACTTGGACTGAGCAAAGCTCCTGTTCCAATAAAGAAAATTCGCCTATACTCTCCGTCCAGCATTTTCTGGAGTAAGTAATTTAAGACAACGGCCGAACAGCCACAACCGCTACCCCCGCAATGGGTATCCTGCTCAGCTTTATAAATCAGTATTCCACAATCGGAAACGTTTTTTACCGGATATCCACTTTCCCTTAATAGCTCCTTGAGAATATTTAAGCCTAAACTGCCTAAGTCACCAGTAATGATTAAATCATAATCGTCAATCTTTCGCCCAGTATCCTGCAAATTAGTAATAATCGTGTCAAAAGCTGCCGGAGCCATGGCCGAGCCCAAATCATTATTATTACTGACACCACGATCAACAATTTTACCAACGGTGGCCTGAGTCACCCTAATACCCGCATTTGCCGTTCCCGAAGAGCCATTAGTACCACGCTCTAAAATGTAAGAGCCGGCCCCAGTCACTGTCCACTGGGCTGTCATAGGTCGCTGAGAGCCCATTTCTGTAGGGAATCTCAACTGGCGCTCAGCCGTATCATGATGGCTACTGGCCGAAAAACCTACTATCTTGGCAAAACCACCATCCAAGATCATAGACGCCAGCGACATCCCTTCTGCTAAAGTTGAGCAGGCCCCATAAATCCCTAGAAAAGGTACTCCTAGAAATCTCGCAGTAAAATTGGCATTAATAATCTGATTTAATAAATCTCCAGCCAAATAAAATTCCAGATCACTAGCTTTGAGATTAGCTTTTTCCAAGGCCAACTCCATACTGTGCTGCATTAGCTTTTGCTCTGTGTTTTCCCAGGATTTATCGCCATTATCTAAATTGTTTTCTAGAATCATATCAAAATACTCAGCCAGTGGCCCCTCGCCCTCTTTAGGTCCCACAATGGAAGCCCAAGATTTAAGGATAAGAGGATTGGCGAAATTTAAAGTTTGTTGTCCTAGCTTTTTTGAATCCATTTGCCGCCTCCTATTGGATTAGAAAATAGATTACGCCTACAAAAAATGATACAAGAACCCCGTAAGCCAAAACCGGCCCAGCAACAGTAAAGATATGAGCTCCTACTCCATAAACTTGTCCCTCTCTCTTAAATTCCAGAGCCGAAGACACAATGGAGTTGGCAAACCCTGTAATAGGTACAATACTACCGGCTCCAGCAAAACGCCCAATTTCATCATAAACACCTAAGCCCGTCAGCAGAGCACCGACAATGATCAAGGTTCCCGATGTTATTGCTCCCGCTTCTTTGTTCGAAAGTCCTAGGGATATCAGCCAGTTCATTAATATTTGTCCGATGGTACAAATTAAGCCACCCACAAGAAAAGCCAGTATTGTATTTTTTACAACTGTTTGCTTTGGCATTAGTGGCTTAGTGAATTTCTGGTAGAGAAGTTTATCCTGATCCTTAATCTTTTGAGATTGAGCCTCAATTAGATGACGTAATTGCCGCCAATCCTCCTTCTCCTCTTCTAAAGATTGAGCTTCCTGTAATAAGGCCTTCTGGTGATCGTCTAGCAGCTCTTGCTGCAACTTCTTTCTTTCATTAGTTGGTAGCTTGTAATAATCAGCTAAAATCTTTTCCCGGTTTTCGATTTTAGACTTAATCTCCTCAGCTAATCTCTTATCAGACATCTATCTCACCATCCAATTTTTATTCGCTCTTTTATTATTTATCTCTACTGGCTCTTGTATGCATTGAAACAAGAAAGCAGTTGTTCGTTATTTTTGAATAACTGCCTGTTCTATTAAAGTTAACAGCCTCGCTATACTTACTATAACGAGGCCGTTTTGTTCTGTTCTTTATGTTGCTCTTCATCTAATAAAATCTTAAAGCGCTTTAAGGCTTGCCTTTCAATTCGTGATACTTGGACTTGAGATAAACCGACCTGCTTGGCAACCTCAGTTTGGGTTTTATCGTGAAAAAAGCGAAGTAAGATAATCTCCCTTTCTTTCTCACTAAGTTTATTCAAGACTTCATTCAAAGCTATCTTCTCAAACCAATTAGTATCATCCTTAGCATTAGACAGTTGATCAATGATATAGATCGGATCACCATCATCCTGATACAAGGTCTCGTGAATGGAAGTCGGGGTTTGAACTGCCTCTAAGCTAGTAATAATCTCGTCATTCGAAAGTCCAACATATTCTCCAATCTCTTGTAAGTTAGGTTCCCGTCCCAATTCTCTAGTTAGCGTTTCCCGGGCTTTATTGATTTTATAGGCATTTTCCTTGAGAGACCTGCTAACCTTGACTGGATTATCATCTCTTAAGAATCGACGGATCTCACCAATAATCATCGGTACAGCATAAGTAGAGAATTTCACATTATAACTAAGATCAAATTTATCAATAGATTTAATTAAACCAATAGTGCCGATTTGAAAAAGATCCTCAATCTCGTACCCGCGGTTGGCAAAACGCTGCACAAGATTAAAGACCAGACGAAGATTACAGTTAATCAATCTTTCTCTGGCCTCAGCGTCTCCCCCTTGGGCCCTGACCAATAACTCAGTAGCCTCTGTATCACTAAGAAGGGGAAAACGAGGCAAATTCATTTCAGATAATCTGCTTTTCATAATATTATATACCTCTTATGATACGGCTTGATTATCGTTTGCTTTAGCCAACCTCTTTTTTAAGACAACCCTGGTGCCTTCGTTAAGCTCTGACTCCACTATTACTTCATCCATGAAGGATTGCATAAAGATAAAGCCTAAGCCCATTCTTTCCGGATCACTAGAAAAGGCCGGTTGCAGAGCTTGATTGATATCATCAATGCCAATACCTTCATCAATAATCTCAATAATCAAATCATCGTCAGACAAAATACCAATCAATTGCACAATACCATCTGGCCTACCCTGATAACCATGGATGATGGCATTGGAAACAGCTTCTGAAGTAGCCACTTTGATTTCCTCTAAATCATTCAGGGTCAATTCATGTTGGGAAGCTAAAGCGGCAATAGTGATTCTAGCTAAAGCAACATTATCACCGATACTGGGAAATTCTAATTTTACTCTGTTTTTTACTATTTTATCCATTTTTAAGCCTCCTTAATTCTGCTTCTCTCGATTAATTTCCAAGCTTCAGCTTCTGTGGCACATATGGGGACAAAAGTAGCTATCCCTGATAGCTCCAAAATCCTCAGCACATTGGGCATGGCGCCAAAAAGAGCCATTTCTCCCCTAGCACTTTTTATCTTTCTAAATCTTCCTAAGATAACACCTAATCCTGAGCTATCAATAAATGTTACGGAAGTTAAATCGACTAACAAATTGCTAATTTCCATTTCTTCCATTACCTTGTCTACAGTCTCCCGGAATTCATGAGCCTTAACCAGATCCAATTCACCGTTAAGCTTAATTAGCAAGGTTCCGTTTTTGTTGTTCATGATAAACGGCATTTAGAGTCCTCCTTGTATTCTGAAACTTTTCTGTATTTGTAAAGCTACAAACTATCAATATATTTCTCTTCCTACCCTTATATTCCTTCCAATTAATGTAAGTTATAGTGTCTAATGCTGTCTTTAAATGTCAGGGCTCCATACTTTTCCGTCAACCTCTCGATCTCAAGAGGGAGATAAGAATTGTTCTATAGTACGATTGCTTTTACTGGCAAAGAAAAACGCCGGGCAGTTATTACCCCGCGTCATTATTAATCATTTCTTTCAGTTACTTAACTTGACTATATTTATTTTCCTTATTTATTCTCAATCAAGTTAGAGTAGCGAGAAATTTTATAAGGCTATGGTTTTCCCCAACACTTTCCTAAATTCTGCCCACCAGCTACCCTTAGCTACTTCCTCTACCGCTACTAAATCCGTTTTAAAGACTACATTTCCGTTATGCAGTATCGAAATATTACCCAAGAGTTGGCCTTCCTGGACTGGTGCATCAACGATAGGGAGTAAATCCATTTGGGTAGTAAGGTCTTTTTCTTCACCTTTTCTAACAGTAACACCCACCTTCCGCAGAGGTCTGCAGGATACTAAATCCTTTACTCCTTTTCCTACTGGAATCTGGGCTAGGAGATCGTTTTGATCATAAAAGCTCTTAAAGGTATATTGCGAATAACCCCAGTTATATAAAGCCATCGTATCCCTAAAATGGCCTTTTTGTTCCTTAACCCCCATGACGACAGAAACAAATCTGAGGCCATTACGTTCTACAGTTCCGGTAAAACAATACTTAGCATCCTCAGTCCAACCGGTTTTAAAACCGTCAGCTCCTTCATACCACCAGAGTAGCTTATTCTTATTATCGAACTGAAAAGGCTTAGTGTCTTCTCTAATTCTGTAATGTTTTAATGTAGAGATCTCGAGTAACTTAGGAAAACGTAAGGCCTCTAAGGCTAACAAAGCAAAGTCATAAGCCGTCGTATAATGGTTATCATCATGTAAGCCGTTACAGTTTACAAAATTAGTATTCTTCATGCCTAATTGAGCAGCCTTTTGATTCATCATCTCCACAAAAGTTTCGTGACTCCCGGCAATATGCTCAGCTACAGCCACGCTGGCGTCATTTCCTGAAGCCAGTGCCACTCCTAAGAGATATTCATAAAAAGTAAATTGCTCACCGGCCGAAAGGAAGATCCTCGACCCACGATAAGAGGCGGCATTCTCACTAGCCGTTACAATATCATCCATTTTGACTTTACCTGCCTCCAGGGCTTCCATGGCTAGGACTAAGGTCATTAGTTTTGTCATACTGGCTGGATACATTTTTTTATGAATTTCTTTTTCGTAGAGTATCTGGCCTGATTGGGCATCAACTAGAATAGCCGATTCAGCCGCCAAGTTTAACTCTGCGGCCTGCACAGATTGAGTAGGAAGACAGCCGAATAATATTACAAAAATTAATAACACTATACAAAGCTTCTTGGTATTCATTTTTGACCACCTCCGAAGAAATTTTTAAGCGGAACAATTACTGCGTCTGAAAATATTTTCTCCTGAGGAATGATGAAGTATGTATCAGGGCAACTTATTAAAAAAGGTAAATCTCAGATAAATTTTTGAGGAGGATAATCTGATGGAAAATATTGTTGCTTGGATTCTGTTTTTTATTGTTGGCAGCGCACTGGCTTATCTCCTCGTAGCCAAAGTAATTATTCCACTTATTGAATTGATTAAAGAAAATGCCCGTCTAAAGTGACGGGCAATTTATTGTAGAATTTTTTATTTCAAGGCTTCATTAACGGCCTCAACAGCATGGATTAAAGTTGTATCAAATATGGGCACTGGGGAATCTTCCGGCTTTACCAACAATCCAATCTCTGTGCATCCGAGAATTATTCCTTCTGCTCCTTCGCTAACTAAGTGTTGAATAACTTCCTTGTAATACTCTTTGGATGATTGTTGGATAATGCCTAAGCATAATTCTTCATAGATAACTTTATTTACTGTTTCCCGTTCTGCCTCCTTGGGAATTAAGACTTTAATACCCTTTGTCTCTAATCGTGATTTATAAAAGTCCTGTTCCATAGTGTATTTGGTACCTAACAAGCCTACAGTACCAATCTTGGCCTCATTTATTTGTTTGGCTGTTGCATCTGCGATATGTAGAATTGGAATGTTGATTCTTTCTTCAATATAACTTACTACTTTATGCATTGTATTTGTACAAATAACAATAAAGTCGGCTCCTGCTTTTTCCAAGGAAAGAGCAACATCACCCAACAAGATGCCTGCTTTGTCCCAGTTACCCTCTGCTTGATAACGTTCAATCTCTTCAAAATCTACGCTATATAATAAACATTTGGCTGAATGTAATCCGCCCAGTCTTTTTTTGACTTCCTCATTAAGTATCCGATAATATTCAACAGTTGATTCCCAACTCATTCCACCAATAAGTCCAATAGTTTTCACAGATATTCTACTCCTTACTTATTTACTAGAGATATTCTACTCGGCCTTCAGCTGTAACAATACCGTAGATCAAATTAGGGGCTGGTACAGGAGCAGAATAAATTTTCAGAGCGCTTTGGACTGTGGCAATGGCATCTTCTACCTTAGATTCATCGTTATAATGCAGGGTCAACAAGGGTTGGCCTTGTTTTACTCTTTGACCTGTTTTAGCATGTATCTTCAAGCCTACGGCTAAATCAATCTTATCTTCCTTCGTTGCTCTTCCGGCTCCCAGGAGCATAGCCGCCAGTCCTAAGGCTTGGGCATCTTCAATTTTCAGATAGCCATCCTGCCAACATTCTATAACCTGCTGTTTTTCAGCTTGGGGCAATAATTTCACATTATTAACTACCTCTGGATTACCGCCTTGGGCCTCAATCATCTCAGCCAATTTTTTTAGTGCCTCTCCCGAATCGAGTAACCCCTTCAATATCTCCCGGGCTTCTTCTAGATTCGTTGACCTGCCGGACATATGTAATATGTGAGAACCTAAGGTTAGAGAAAGCTCCAACAAATTCCCCTTGTTCTTGCCCTGTAAGGTTAAGATAGCCTCTTCCACCTCTAGAGCATTACCGATAGCAGACCCCAGAGGCTCATTCATATCAGTTATAGCTGCTGCCGTCTTACGACCTACATTTTGGCCTATTGCGACCATAGCCTCAGCTAAGCGGAAAGAATCCTCTTTAGTATGCATAAAGGCTCCGCTGCCAGTCTTCACATCCAAGAGAATGACATCAGCTCCAGCAGCGATTTTTTTACTCATAATACTGCTGGCTATTAAGGGTAGTGATTCTATAGTTCCTGTCACATCTCGTAAGGCATAGAGCATTTTATCCGCTGGCACCATATTGCCAGTTTGACCTATTACAGCCAAGCCGATATCCCGCACCTGCTTAAGGAAGACCTCATGACTTAAGTCAGTCTGAAAGCCAGGGATACTCTCTAGTTTGTCAATAGTCCCTCCTGTATGACCTAGACCTCGGCCAGACATTTTAGCTACAGCAACACCTGCGGCAGCAACTAGAGGTGTCAATACCAGAGTAGTAGTATCAGCGACGCCGCCGGTACTGTGTTTATCCGTTTTAACTCCGGAAATAGAAGATAAATCAACCATCTCTCCTGATTCCGCCATGACCATAGTTAAGTCGGCAGTTTCCCTCTCTGTCATGCCACGGAAATATACGGCCATACAAAAAGCAGCCATTTGATAATCTGGTATTGCTCCCTGGACATATTTTTCAATTAGAAAACGGATTTCCGCAGTACTAAGCTCCTGATTGTTTCTTTTTTTCAAAATGATATCTATCGCTCTCATTGCCAGCCACCTTCCTTTGTTCCTGTTGCTTCAGCCCAAAAGCTTGTGCCGGGGCTAACATAACCTAAATTGAAAATCTCACTCAGGGTTGCTGCTACATCAGCAAAGGTTTTCCGAGTGCCTAAATCAACGGCAGCCTTAACATCTTTTCCATAGACTAATAAGGGTACATATTCCCGATTATGATCCGTACCGGGAGTAGTAGGATCGTTGCCGTGATCAGCCGAAATTATCAACAGACCATCCTGGTCTACTAACTCCATCAATCTCGGCAATACTTCATCGAATTCTTCGATTTTTTGGGCATATCCCTGGGGATTGTTGCGATGCCCGTAGTGAGAATCAAATTCCACCAGGTTAGTAAAAATCAGGCCTGCCTTGAGCCTCGACCAGGCTTCAATAGTTTTATTTACTCCATCCAGATTATCAACTGTAGACTGACTTGAAGTAAGACCACGCCCGGCAAAGATATCGTGAATTTTCCCTATTCCTATAACCTCTAAGCCTTTTTCCTTCATAGCATCTAATACTGTAGTTTGTGGCGGCTCCAAGGAGTAATCATGACGATTGGCAGTACGCTGAAAACTGCCAGGTTGTCCTACAAAGGGACGAGCAATTACCCGGCCTACTGCCCATTTACCGGTCAATAACCGTCGGGCAATCCGACAATATTCATAAAGCTGCTCCAAGGGGATAACTTCTTCATGGGCAGCAATCTGAAAGACGCTATCTGCTGAAGTATAGACAATAGGGTAACCCGTCTTAAGATGTTCAGGCCCTAATTCTTCAATAATCACTGTACCGGATGCCACTTTATTACCTAAGACAGGGCGACCGATCTCCTGCTGAAAGGCTTCAATAATCTCCTCAGGGAACCCCTCTGGAAAAGTGGGTAAGGGATCCTTAGTCAATATTCCGGCAATCTCCCAATGTCCAGTAGTAGTATCCATACCTTGAGACATTTCTGCCATCTTGCCGTAGGCACCTAATACCGGCACCTCAGAATAACCAAGGCTTACTTCAATACGTCCCAGGCCTAATTTAGCCAGGTTAGGGATTTTAAGACCACCCACCGCCTTATTAATATTTCCTAAGGTATTACTATCCTTTTCTCCAAAAAGGTGGGCATCGGGCATAGCCCCAACACCTAAGCTATCCAGAATTAACAGGATTACCTTTTTCATCATTTTCACTCCTTAAGCCCGTGGATGCGTTTTTTTGTATACTTCCTTCATACGACCATGGGTAAGATGGGTATAAATCTGAGTAGTAGAAATATCTGAATGACCTAATAACTCTTGTACAGAACGCAGGTCGGCTCCATTTGCCAGTAGGTGGGTAGCAAAGGAGTGACGTAGAGTATGAGGCGTTATGGCACTATTCACTCCAGTATTTCTAGCCTGTTCCTTGATAATTTTCCAATAAGATTGCCTGCTTAGTCGTCCACCACGATTATTAAGAAAAAGAGCCCGCTCACTTACATCTTTTAAAAGAAAAGGTCTACTTTCCTTTAAATAAACCTTCAAAACCTCTACTGCAATTGCTCCTAGCGGAATTATCCGTTCTTTACTGCCCTTACCCAGACATCTGACAAAAGCTAAATCTAGATCTACTTGTCCTAGATTAAGATTAACTAATTCCGTAACCCTCATACCTGTAGCATATAGAACTTCCAAAACGGCCAGATTTCTTATTTCCAATGGTCCCATCTTCTCTGGCTTTTCCAACAAGGTCGCCGTATCTTCTTCTGTGAGAACCTTGGGTAATTTTTGTGGCAGTTTAGGAGTCTCTAGGTTAAGACTCGGGTCTTTTTCAATTACTCCATCTAAACACAAAAAACGAAAATATGACCTTAAGGAAGCAATCTCCCTGGCAATGGTGGCTGGAGACTGTCCTGCTTTTTTCAGGGAATAAAGATAAGAAGCCAAAGTATCCTTGGTAACCTCCTCCAGTTTCCCGATCTTCTTTTCTTCTAAATATTTATTCAACCGGCTGATATCACGCCGGTAAGCTTCCAAGGTATTTGCGGAAAGCCCTTTTTCAACTAACAAATATTCCAAAAATGATTGCAAATACTTGTCCACAAAAGATGCCTCCTTAGTGGAAATTCTCTTAAGTAATTTCCACCCAAGGAGCGCCTTTTCCTCTTTTACTTCAGATAGCCAAAAAAGATCATTCACTAGAGATCGTGCCGGGCTGTAGAAGCTGAATCGTCTCTGTAGTTGGCTGTCCTTGTACTTTAAGGGGCTGGGTTAAGACATCTTCCTGCAGTTTTTTATCGGAAGGAGCTACAGCAGGATTGTCCAGAGGATTCAGGTACCAATTAATGCTCATGCCTAGGCTAACTAAAAAAACCGCCAAAACTAAAAAGAGGACCAGTTTTTTCTTCCAATTGCTAATTGTGATGACAACCATAGAGTCTCCCCTCCTTTTTAGTTATATATGAATCAAAAGTCAACCTTAGAATTATTAACAAAAAAAACTCATAAACCCAAGCTGTTTAGGTCATTCTAAGAGATAGAATAAATTTACGAGGTGAACCCTTTGGGTAAAAAAGAATGGACTTGCAAAACTCAAGAGAATAACCGCGGTTACTGGACTATCTTTCCTGAACTATGTAAGGGCTGTGGTCTCTGTATCGAAAAATGCCCCACCAAGGTAATATACTGGTCAGAAACGTTAGGATTTATGGGGACCCCGGCAGTAAAAATCCGGGAGGAAGGCTGTATTATGTGTGGTATCTGTGAAACAGTTTGTCCCGATACAGCAATCCGAGTAGAAAAAAAGGGTAAGGAAAACGATCCTCCTAATCGGGTAGTAAGCTGACGAAGTAACACGATACAGAGGATGGTGTTTCTGTGTTGCGGAGGCATTCAACTGTCTCCCTTTTTCTTTTGCAAGAATAACGAGAACTGGAGTACCTTTGACAAGCATAGCGAAAATGTCTTAATGAATAACGCTTAAAATTGATTAGTCCGGCACAGGACGTGCCGGACAGAAAGAACTGAGCCATGGAGGGCTAATTTCAACCGATAAGCGATTTCTTGCGGTATGAGTTAAGACATTTCTAGGCAAGGGATCGGTACTCGGTTCTTGTTATTCTTGCATACTTTAATCCTGACCATAATTGCCGGTAATAGGCACGTCAGACTTATAAAAACGTTCCTTTAACAATTTTATTGTTTTCTCCGGCACTGCAAACTCTCTAGCCATCTCGAAGTCGCCTTTTTGCTCTTTAAGAGCCGATATGAACTGATCATAGTCTATACCTACCTCATCACAGACAAAATGCATACTAGGCTCAATACTCCAAGGGGGACCCTTCGTCCCGTGGGCCAAATCAGTGGGCCCCATTTCATAGTGATATCTGCTGTCTTTACCCCTTAGAGTGGCAAACCTGGCTGACCCCATTTCCGTTGTGGTAAAAGTCTTACCCAGGTCCTCCTGGCCTTGTCCTTCCATCTCATTATCCTTCTTCACATCATGCTCATCATACAAATTTTTATCAGACAAAAAAAATCACCCCTTTAATACGCGACTATACAGTTAGTATGTCTAAAAGAGGTGATAATATCCAGAAGACACGGTGCAAAGACGCGGGCCGTTTTAATCCCTGTTTAAAATATATATTTATATTTATTTACTAAAATCCTTCACACTTAGGTTAATGTTATCTCCACTCAAATAGAACTTAGTCTCCTTAACTAATATTCCACTTAACAAGAGAAGGGAAATTAGGTTCGGTATAGCCATCAAACCATTGGCAATATCGGCAAAACTCCAGACAGCATCTAAGGAGAATACAGCACCAAAATAAACACTTACAACAAAAAGCAAACGATAAGGTAACACTATTTTTTTACCAAAGAGATATTCAGCCGACTTCTCTCCATAGTATGCCCAGCCTAGGATAGTTGAAAATACGAAGGTCAATAATCCCACAGTTAATACAATAGGCCCAATTCCAGATATGGTCTCAAAAGCTGTTTTTGTTAAAGCTGCACCCGTGATACCCTCTGTCCAGGCTCCTGTGTTAACAATTACTAATCCGGTCATCAAGCAAACAATTACCGTATCCCAAAAGGTCCCAGTGGAAGAAACTAGGGCTTGCCTAACAGGGTTCTTGGTTTGGGCGGCCGCTGCCACAATGGGAGCACTTCCTAAGCCAGATTCATTAGAAAATAAGCCACGAGCAATTCCAAAACGTATAGCTTCCCTGACCCCGGCACCTAAGAAACCTCCGATAGCTGCCTGTCCTGTAAAAGCACTCTTGAAAATTAATACAATGCTGTCAACAATAGTGGCCCGACTAATGATAAGAATGATGATACAACCGATAACATAGAAGATTGCCATAAAGGGTACTAAAGCCTCACATACTCTTGAAATGGCTTTAATACCTCCTAAGACTACAAAAGCAGTAAGAATAGTCAACACTATACCAGTAATTCTGGGATCAATATTAAAGGTTTCCGTCAACATAGTGGATATGGAATTAGCCTGAACCGTACTCCCGATACCGAAAGCTGCAATAGCCGTTAAAGCTGCAAATACTATGGCCAGCCATTTCATTTTCAGACCTTTTTCCAAAACATACATTGGTCCACCGGCCATTGAGCCATCAGGATTCTTAACCCTATACTTAACCGATAATAAGGATTCAGCATATTTGGTAGCGATACCAAAAACACCAGTCAGCCATATCCAAAGAACTGCCCCTGGACCACCGGCGGCCACGGCCGTTGCCACACCAACAATATTTCCTGTACCTATAGTAGCAGCTAGAGCTGTAGTTAATGCTCCAAACTGACTTACATCCCCTTCACCATCAGTATCCTTAGTTACAGATAGTTTGATACCCTTCCAGATATGTTTCTGAATGAATCCTAAACGTAAGGTTAAAAATACGTGGGTTCCAAACAATAAGATAAGTAATGGTGCACCCCAGACAAAATCTGCTACAGTTTTTAAAATCGCTGTCATCTAGTATCCTGCCTTTCAACTATAAATATTATGATGAAAATTACACACTTTGATATTCTAACCCATATTTTCATACTATTAAAGCATTATTATCTGTTAAATCAGTTCCTTCCTAATTAATGCAGTAACCTGATTAATAGAGGAGTCAGATAACCTTCAATTAACGCTGAGGCAATCATAATAACAGTTAAAATCAGAAAATAACCCAGATAGCTCAGAAAATATTGAGCTAAGGAATTACTCCTCCGGTTATCTCCACGAATCAAAAAAAGCGAACAATTAATAGCCAACACAGCAGCTATAAAATGAGTCGGTAAGGATAAAATATTAGGCGGCAAAATTGCTAAGAGCGCAATCAACCCACCCTGCCAGGCTTTTTGCCGGATTAAAAAAGTAACGGTAAAGCCTAACACAAATCCTCGAGTAAAAATTAGAGCCAATATTAAGGGTAAACCAATTACTGTAAGACCCAAAACTAATAGCTTCAGCAGATTATATAAGTTCTTGTTAAGTGCTTGTCGCATAGTAGGAGAAAAATCAACTGTATTCTCGAATCCAGACAAACCATTATTAACAAAATCGCCTAAGGCTGAATTCTGATAAGAATTAAGAGATTTGGCTCCGATAGATCCAAAAATAACCCCCATTAAAAAACAGAAGGCTATGAGAAGGTAGACCCACCAGTTTTTTTGAAAATGTTCATCTAATTTGTTTTTGAACTTGATCACTGTTTGCGCCTCCTCCATCTAAATAATGGTATGAGGCGCAGCTTCTAATTATGCTCCTTTTACTCTCCTTAATGCCAGAAGAATCCCTGCGATAGATTTGGCGTCCTTAATCTCTCCCTTTTCAATCATCTCTAAAGCTTTAGGGATAGGAACTTTCTGATATTCAATTAATTCATCTTCATCTGGATGGGCTTCTTCTGCCGTTAAATCCTCTGCATAGTACAGAAATACTTTTTCACTGCAAAAACCAGGAGCAGAGTACATTGAAGTTAAATAATGCCAGGTTTCTGCTCTATAGCCTGTTTCCTCTGAAAGCTCCCGCTTGGCCGCTGGCAGTGGCTCCTCCCCTTTTTCTAATTTCCCCGCTGGTATTTCGTACAAATCCTCCCCTGCTGCATATCTATATTGACGGACCAGAATAATTTCATTTTCTTTAGTGATAGCTACAATTCCTACAGCCCCATCATGTAAAACAATATCTCTGGTTGCCATATTACCATTAGACAGTAATACCTCCTCTTGCTTATATGTAATAATTTTTCCTGAGACTTCTTTTATTGTCCGTATAAATTTTTCTGTCATTTCTGATTCTCCCTTGGTATAAGCTTTGATTTAACAACATATAATGAAACTATTCAGCAAAGAAAAAGTAAAGGAGTAATTGCCATGATCATTAGTCCTAACGGTTTTTGGTTAATTGGCAAACCTCATGAAATTCTAAATATCTTAGCTGAATTATCAGCTAATTACACCTATGTCAGTGAAATACTTTCAGACAAGTTCATACATAGTTTACCCTAATTTTAAGCTATGTGAGAATATAATTTTAAAATGTTTTAAAATAAGACTCAAAAAAAGAGCTTTACCCATATTGTACTGACCCCTAAACTTAGATTTTCTTGGTAAGGTCAGGGATTCAGTACACATTATTGGAGTGAAGCTCTTTCTTCTATGTTGACACCTCAGTCTAGTCATGATACTTTGAAATAAATATTGTAGTATTTATTTATAGTGATTTTATAATTTTTTATTAATAAGGAGGTCTATCTATGTCTGGTAAGTACGCTGCTTTATTTACCCCGATGCACATAGGAAAACTAGAGATCAAGAACAGGATCGTTATGTGTGCAATGGGAGGTTCACCTTTTATTAATCCCGACGGTTCCTTTAATGAACGTCTAGCAACCTACTATATTGAGAGAGCCAAGGGTGGTACAGGTTTGATAATCTCTGGTCTAACAACTGTTCAAGATTCTTCTGGGGCCGGAGTTTGGTTTCACAACAGCCGCGATAATTTTATACCCGGAGCCAAAAAAATGATGGAAAAAATCCATTCTTATGGGACAAAAATGTTCATCCAACTAGGAGCTGGCATGGGTCGTGTCCTGCCCCTTAACCTCTATGCCAGTGCCGAAGGTCCTTTAGCATATTTAGGATTAAATGAAGAAAAAGCTATCGTAGCTCCTTCCGATAACATCCCAAATTACTGGCTTCCTGACAGAATGCATCGTGCTTTAACCAAAGAAGAAATCCAGGCCATTATCGACGGTTATAGAAAATCGGCCAAAATGATACAAGAGGCTGGCTTTGACGGAATAGAAATCCATGCTGTTCACGAAGGCTATCTGTTAGATCAATTTGCTATAGAAGCTACTAATCACCGTACCGATGAATACGGCGGTTCCCTAGAAAACCGCTTGCGCTTTGTTTGTGAAATAATTCAAGCCATTAAAGAAGTTTGTGGCCAGGATTATCCCGTAGCTGTACGATATAGTGTAGCCAGCAAGATGAAAGGCTTTAACTCTGGTGCCTTACCAGGCGAGGCTTATAAAGAATTCGGACGTAGCCTAGAGGAAAGCCCCCGGGCAGCCCAGATTCTTGAAGAAGCTGGATGCGATGCCTTAGGAGCTGATAATGGTTCCTATGATGCTTGGTATTGGGCTCATCCACCTATGTATATGCCCATGGCCTGCAATCTTCCTGAAGCAGTATATATTAAAAATTTTGTGAATATCCCAGTTTACTGTGGTGGCCGCATGGAAGATCCGGAAATTGCTGCTAAAGCTATTGAAAGCGGTAATATAGACGGTGTTGGTATAGGACGTCAGCTTTTAGCCGATCCCTACTGGCCAGAAAAAGTCAAGCAGGAGAATCTAGCAGATATACGTCCTTGTATTGCTTGTCATAATGGTTGCTTTGCCCGGGTTTTCTTAGGTAAAGAGTTTTCCTGCGCTCTCAACCCGGCAGTATTGCATGAAGAGGATTATCGCCTTGTCCCTGCCCAGCATAAAAAGAAGATCATTGTTGTCGGAGGCGGGATAGGTGGTATGGAAGTAGCTCGTCTCTGTGCTTTGCGTGGTCATGAGGTTACTCTTTATGAAAAGAGTGAAGAACTTGGTGGAGTATTTATTGCAGCTGCTGCTCCTGATTTCAAAGAAGCAGATAAAAAACTGCTCCAATGGTATATTAAGCAGATTACAGATTTAAATGTCAAAGTAATTATGAATACCGAAGCCACTGCCGAACTGATTAAACAAGCCTCCCCCGATGCCGTAATTATTGCTAGCGGCTCTACTCCCAAAAAATTATCAATACCTGGTTTTGATAGTCCTAAAACCATAAATGCTATTGAAATGCTATTAGAACAAAAGCCTGTAGGTGAAAAAGCCGTTGTGGTAGGCGGTGGGTTGACCGGTTGTGAAATAGCCTACGATTTGGCCAAAAATGATAAGAAGGTTACAATAGTTGAAATTGCCGACGATATCCTCAAAGTACCTGGCCTATGTGCAGCTAATAGCAATATGCTAAGAGGATTACTAATCTACCATGAAGTTGAAGTATTAAAATCAACTGAATTAAAGGAAATCACCTCTAGCGGAGTCACTGTTGCCATTGGCAACCAGGAAAAAGAAATTGAGGCTGACACTGTAATAGTAGCAGTAGGTTACGATTCCTATGCTCCTCTTGTCAAGGAGTTAACCGATCTCAAAGAGGTATATGTAGTAGGCGACGCCTCTCAAGTCGGTAACTTAATGGATGTAGTCTGGGCTGCCTATGATGTAGCCTTAAAGCTTTAGTAGATTTTGCTCAGTAAAAAGCACTGATATTTTACCTTTAAGGTATATATATCAGTGCTTTTTGATTTCCCCTAATATTCTTTCCGAATTAGCTTACTTTACTACCAATACGTAATTTGTCTGCAACCATTGCGATAAATTCCGAATTAGTAGGCTTGCCCCTTTGAATATTAATGGTATAACCGAAGAACTTGTTCATCATCTCTACATTTCCGCGATCCCAAGCCAACTCTATAGCATGACGGATAGCTCTCTCTACCCTGCTCGGTGTGGTGTTATATTTCTCAGCAATTGTAGGATAGAGCTCCTTGGTAACTGCACCCAATAAACTAACTTCTTCGATAACTAAGAGAATAGCATCTCTTAAGTACTGATAACCCTTGATGTGGGCCGGAACACCCATCTGATGAATAACATTGGTTACATCCACATCCATACTTCTGCTGCGCACTGGAGCAGCCTGATAAGAGACTGATCCTTCTCTTGATTTTGGCGCCGGAGCATTAGTAGAGAATAATTGTCTGATCCGATTAGCCAAGGTATCCAGATCGAAAGGCTTGATTATAAAGTAATCAGCCCCTAATTCAACAGCCCTCTGAGTAATGCTTTCCTGTCCAAAGGCAGTCAACATAATAACCCTAGGTCTGTTCTCTAGATCCATGTTAGCTAACTTTTCTAAGACACCGATCCCGTCTAAATGAGGCATAATGATATCAAGTACTAAAAGATCCGGAAATTTAAGATTAATTAACTCTAAAGCCTCCATTCCATTATAAGCTGTCCCTACTACTGAAAATTCCTCCTGTTGGTCAAAATAATTTTGTAATATGTCTGCAAACTCCTTGTTGTCGTCAGCCAGTAAAATCTTAACCGGTGATTTGTACATTGTTTCCCCTCCTACAGCATTTAAGTAACCTACACTATCTAATTCGACAAGTGGAATATAATTCCTTCATTCCCTTACCATTTTTTTCTAATTTGTTTTGATAATTTTTCCACTGTATTTCGGAATCATTGAGCCTGGAATGACATATTTTACTAAATTATTACAATTTTGTCTTATATATGACTAATTTCGACTACCTATAGCCCCCCCATCAACACAATCGAAGATTGCTGATGGGTCCCGGGAACCTTGTTATTTTCATAAATAAGAAAAAACCTTGGTTTACAAAACCCAAGGTTTTATTATCTTCCGGCAGGATACCTGCTTCACTTAACATATTCTCGATAAAAACCCCGTATCCTCTGATAGGATCATTAACAAATACGTGAGTAACTGCCCCGACAATTTTGCCATTTTGAATAATTGGACTGCCGCTCATTCCTTGCACAATACCACCAGTACATTCCAATAGCCGTGGGTCTTTCATTCTTATGACCATATTTCGTCCGTCTGCTCTGCCTAGGTTACCCATAACTTTCTCTATAACAATATCGTATTTATCTATTTCTTGTCCATTTAAGACAGTTAGAATCTGAGCTTCTCCTGGATAAACTCCACTGGAATACTCAATGGATAAAGGCTCTTGATAGAGGGAATTAGTAAGATTTTGCTCTAGAACACCATAAATACCACAGTTTTCATTCTTTTCTATATTGCCTAAATCAGTATTATCTACAAAAACACCGACTTTTTCTCCAGGGATACCTTTTCTAGCCTTTTGCACATCTTCTATATAAGCTAATAGAATTCTTCCTTCTAAGATTCTCAGTTTCTGGTTAGATTCAGCATCAGCAATCATATGGCCTAGAGCTCCATATTTCCTGCTACCTGGATCGTAAAAAGTTAAGGTCCCTACTCCGCCAGCATTATCACGGATATATAAGCCAATGCGATAGCTTTTGGTATCTTGACAATACTGAGGAATAATAGTTTTTTCAGACAGTTTATTATTCCGACGAATAGTAACTTTAATAGATTTATTGCCAGCTTGGGCTATTATTTGCTTAACTTGATCATCAGTTGTGACCTTCACACCATTTACCTCAACAATTACATCTCCTACTTCAATCCCAGCATCTCTAGCCGGAAAAATTGGTTCCTTATTTTCCGTAATAACCGGGGATATTCCCACTATCATTACTCCGTCCGTACGTAGCATTACACCTATGGAATGACCTCCCGGTACTAGCTTTATTTCAGGATAAACACTAACATTTATCTTTTTAAGGGGTATTAATCCGAAGAGCTTTAACTGCAATTTTACTTTACCAGGCTTCAAAGCCGTAGGTGATTGAGTTAGACTATAGGAGGCTATACTCATATCACCATTTAAAGAAAATAGCTTTTCTCCTTCCTGAATTGAAACATTTATGACATTTAACAAAAAAGGCGGTAATTTCAATACAAAATCCAGGTTATCACCTACCGCAAGGCGTTGTTCACCCTGGAGGGAAAAATAGCTTTGGGCTTGGGGTGTAAAGCAGCTAAGCACGAACATTGTAGCTAATACTAATCCGAGTATTTGTTTTTTCTTTATAGTCATTTATTCCCTCCTTCTAATCGCTTTTTCTACTCACTCCTTTTCACATTTTTTTGATTTTAAACTTACAATAGATTTATCTATCGTGATTAAAGTAACCTGAAACTATTTTTTTTATGTTGGATAAAACAGCGATATAAGTGGCTTTTTTACTATTCTCACCAAAGTTAAGAAAAAATTTTCCAAAAAAAAGCGGACTTGCAAGCCCGTTGAAAAACTTCCTTGAACATACCCAAAATTTGCTTTTTCAAGAATTTATTACGAAGAATAACGAGAACATGATTAGCTTGACGAACCTGGTAAAATTTCTTTACGAAATACCGTTAGAACCAACTTAGCCCGGCACAGGACGTGCCGGGCAGGGAGAACTGAGCCAGGGAGGGCGAATTTCGACCGGTAAGCCGGTTCTTACGGTTTGAGTTTAGAAATTTCCAGTTGAGGAAGCGGTAATCAAGTTTTCGTTTCCTTTTTACACTGAAAATGAAGAATAACGAGAACCGAGTTCCCGTTATTCTTCATTTCTTCATGATTTGTCTAGCATGTTTTACTAATTCTTCAGTAGCTTTGTCGCCGCCTAACATCCGCACTAATTCTTGTACTCTTTCTTCCTCTGTTAAATCCTTTACTATTGTTCTGGTACGTCCACCAACAGTCTCCTTATCTAAAAACAAATGCCTATCAGCAAGAGCCGCCAAAATCGGTGAATGGGTTACACAAATGACTTGTTGATGTTGGCTAATTGTACCCAACTTTTCCGCCAACTTTTGTGCAGCCTTACCGCCAATTCCTGTATCAATTTCATCGAAAATCAAAGTGCCTATCCCATCGAAATGAGCACTTATAGTTTTTAGAGCCAAGATTATTCGAGACAGCTCTCCCCCGGAAGCAATCTTAGCCACTGGCAGTAACGGTTCCCCTGGGTTGGGAGAAATTAGAAATTCTACTTGATCAATACCCTTAGCAGTACCGTCACCATCACGGAATGAAACGGCAAACTGGACATCAGGCATAGCCAAATCAATTAATTCTTCTACAACCCGACTTTCTAAGTTCGCGGCTATCTCCCGTCTCTGGGCTGACACTTCTTGAGCCAAGGAATAATATTCCTGCTCTACCTTTTGAGCCTGTTCTTCTAATTCTACCGCTAATTCTTCGCTTTTTTCCCAACCAGCCAACTCTTCCTTGGCCTGGCTCAGAAAATTTAGCACGTCCTCTTCTTCTGGTCCATATTTTTTACAGAGATCCTTTAATAGTTGCCGGCGTCTCTCTACTTCCTCTAACCGCTCCGGTGAGTACTCAATACCCTCTTTGTATTTACGAATTGCTGTAGAAATATCCTCCAACTGATACAAAAGGGGTTCTATTTGTTCCAGAATATTAGCAATCTCCGGATCATATTTGCTAATCTCCTGTAAAGCAGCTACAGTACTGCCCAATTGATCGTAGGCTGATGAGCCGCCTTCACCCCTGAAAAGGCAATTATAGGCCAGACTCAGACCGCTAGCAATCTTTTCTCCATTGGCTAAAATGTTTGCCTCCGTAGTCAGATCTGCCAGCTCTCCTCTTTTCAAATCAGCCTCTTCAATTTCTTTTATTTGATACTGGAGAAAATCAATCCGTTGCAAGCGCTCTTTTTCTCGACGGTTAATCTCTTTCAGCTCACGGCGGATATTCTGCCAACTAGCAAATTTAGTTTCCAGATCAGCAAGGCTGTTACTAAGCTCTCCCCCGCCAAACCTGTCTAATATCTCCAGGTGGTTTTCAGCCTGTAGCAAGGCCTGATGATCATGTTGTCCGTGAATATCCACAATAGCCTGACCCACTAGTCGATATTGAGATAAAGGCAAGGTCCGGCCATTAATTCTGCAGCTATTACGCCCATTGACGTTCAGTTCCCGTGACATAACTACTAGATCTTCTTCAGGCTCTATCCCTAATTCTTCTAATAGCTGACAAGCCTGCTGCTGCCTTTCTGATAGACGAAATACGCCCTCGATAAAAGCCTTTTCTGCACCTGTGCGAATGAACTCCCCTTGGGCTCTGCCGCCTAATAAGAGTCCTACTGCATCTACTAAGATTGATTTACCGGCTCCCGTTTCACCAGACAGAATATTTAGTTGATCACAAAAATAAAGACTAACTTCCTCAATTAGAGCAAAATTCTTAATACTTAAGCTTTCTAGCATTAGCTCACCTACTCTATCAGGTTATTGAGCTTGTCCATCATAGCTTTAACCTGCTCCTGCGTGTTACCATCCGGATGGGCCTTTACCACCAAGAGGATAGTGTCATCACCGGCCACAGAACCAATAATCTCAGGCCATTTAGCCCCGTCAATTAAAAAAGCTACCGTCTGAGCATTACCTGGATAGGTTTTAATGACAATAATATTCTCACTATAATCAACGCTAAGAACCATCTCCCGGAGACGACGCCGGAGCCTGTCCTCATTGTGAGACCAACCTCCATCACTTGAAAAACCATATTTATAAGTATTTGTTCCGGTAGGTATCTTAACTAAGCCTAATTCCTTGATATCCCTAGAAACTGTAGCTTGGGTTACTTCGTAACCAGCTTTCTCCAATTCTGCAGCAAGTTCCTCTTGAGTTGCAATATCCTTCTCCTCAATAATTTGCTGAATTTTGATTTGTCTGCGGCTTTTCATACACACACCTCCTAAGACAAAATGGTAAGGCAAACTGTAGACTATCCCTAGTTGTAATGCCTTTTTACTGCATTGTTACTGTTTTAATCATACCTACACTGATCATCATCACGTAATTTCTCCCGTAAGACAGTAAAGAAATTTTGACTATGCAGCCGAATCAGGCGGGCATAGAAGGGGGCTTTAACGACAATAACCTGATCCCCTTTTTTTAATTCTGAACAATGTTGACCGTCAATAGTCAAAGTCGAACTAGATTGCTGAAGCACAATATTGACTTGAACCGTCTTGTTAGAAGGAATAACAATCGGTCTGGCATGAAGAGTATGAGCACAAATTGGAGTTATGATGATCACATCCAGCTCTGGATATACTATGGGTCCCCCTGCCGAGAGTGAATAAGCCGTCGATCCTGTAGGAGAGGCTACAACTAAGCCATCTGCTTTATAGGTAGAGACAAACTCCTGATCGGCATAGACCTCTAAAGTATTGATCCTAGCAAAAGAACCTTTGTTGATTACTACATCATTAAGTCCAATGTGGGAAGTAATTACCTTGCCGTTTCGCATAATCTGAGCTTCCAACATCATTCTATTCTCCAGGTAATACTCTCCCATACATAATCTCTCTAAAGCCCCTTCAATTTCGCTGATTTCTACCTCAGTTAAAAAGCCCAAGGTTCCTAAATTTATACCTAAAATAGGCACACCTGACGGTGCCATTAATCTGGCCGCCCTTAAAAATGTGCCATCACCGCCTAGGACGATCACACAATCTACTTGCTGCCCTAAGTCAGAGACAATATACTCCTTATCCAGTCCCAACATTTGACCGTCTTCTTCCAGGGCATATGTAAAAATGTTACGCTTAGCAAACCACTTAATAAGCTCCTGGCCTAAGCCAACAGGTTGTTTTCTTCGATAATTAATTATGAGGCCCACACTTTTGATCATAAAGAAACCTCCGCTCAAACTTGAAAATTGATTTCGACACTGCTGTAACAATTCCCTTTTCTAGATTCCTAATTGCCAATTAACTCACGATGGGCTTTGCTAACTAAGGCAGCTATTTCCTCCTCTTGAAAAGCCAACTCAGCTCTTTCTTCCTTTCTAAGCCAAAGCAGAAACTCGATATTCCCTTCAGGACCGGTAATAGGAGAAAAATCTAGGCCATGAGGATAAAGTCCTAGTTCTCTGCAGCTTGTTAAGACCTGGCTGATAACCTCTTGATGTACTGCTGCTGATTTTACTACACCTTTTTTTTCTACATTTTCACGACCGGCTTCAAACTGAGGCTTAACCAAAGCTATAATATCACCTTGTTCCTGCAAGAAAGGAATTAGAGAAGGTAAAATTTTAGCTAAAGAAATAAAAGAAACATCTATACTAATAAAATCAATCGGCTCCTTAATCACATCACTGCTCAGATAGCGAGCATTAGTTCTCTCCAGATTAATTACTTGGGGATTCTGCCGGAGACTCCAATCCAACTGTCCATAGCCTACATCAACGGCATAAACCCGCTCTATTCCATGCTTTAGGGCGCAGTGAGTAAAACCACCGGTTGAGGCACCAATATCCATCATAACCTTACCCTTCAGATCCAGAGGAAAAACCTTTAACGCCTTCTCCAGTTTTAGACCACCTCTGCTCACATAAGGAAGAGGATCGCCCTTAACCATAATCTGATCTGAGGGTTTAACTGCCGTACCGGCCTTATCAACTTTTTGCTCATTAACAAAAACCTTGCCAGCCATGATTAAAGCCTTGCCTTTTTCGCGGCTGGGAACAAGTCCTCTGTTCACTAGAGCTTGGTCTAGTCTTTCTTTCTTCATCTTATCTCTGGGTCTCCTCTACTAAACCAAGTATTTTTCACCTTTAGCGGCTCAATCAAGTCCCTTTACCTTTGCCAAAAACCACCTTAATCGGGTTTACACGGCTGAATCCAAAATGACGGCTGATTGTCTCGCTCATCTTTTCCGGGGAAAGACCAACATTATCCCTTAAAAATTCACTTTTGCCGTGGCTGATAAAGCTGTCCGGCAATCCAATATTCAAGACTTTTATGTCCGAGAGTCCCTGTTCGGCTAAGAGCTCTAATACTGCACTGCCAAAACCACCAGCAACAACATTTTCCTCCATAGTGACAATTCCTCTATGCTTACCAGCTCCATCAAGAATTAGTTCCTTATCCAATGGTTTGACAAAGCGAGCATTAACTACTGTACAGCTTACTCCTTTAGCCGCTAAAATATTACGCACAGCTAAAGCTGGATAGACCATATTACCTACAGCCAAGATAAGCAAATCATCACCCAGCTCTAGAATCTCCCCTTTACCCCAGGGCAATTCATGAAAAGGCTCCTGAGTATTAACACCAATACCCCGCCCTCGAGGATAACGAATAGCTATAGGACCATCATAGTTCATAGCTGTATACAGCATATGTCTAAGCTCCCCTTCATCCTTAGGAGCCAGCACCGCTAAATTAGGGATATGCCGTAAATAGGAGAAATCAAAAGCACCTTGGTGAGTAGCCCCATCTTCACCGACTAAACCAGCCCGATCTATGGCTAGAACTACAGGGGCCTTTTGCAGACACACATCGTGTAAAACCTGATCATAGGCTCTCTGCAAAAAGGTGGAGTAAATGGCCACTACAGGCTTTAAACCGTTAAGAGCCATAGCTGCCGCTACCGTTACAGCATTTTGCTCCGCAATCCCCACATCATAAAAGCGCATTGGAAAACGGGCGGCAAAAGCAGTTAACCCTGTTCCTTCAGGCATAGCAGCAGTAATAGCCATAATACGGTCATCTTTTTCTGCTAAATCGATTAATGCCTGACCAAATACATTAGTATAAGTAGGCGGTCCAGGGGTCTGTATGATTTGACCTGTATTCAGATCGAAGGATCCTACTCCATGATACAAGGTGGGATTATCCTCCGCAGGTTGATATCCCTTCCCTTTTTTTGTCACAATATGTAATAAAACAGGTCCTTCGATAGTATCTGCCTTCTTCAATACACTTACAATTTCCTGAATATTATGACCGTCAATAGGTCCTAGATAGGTATAGCCTAACTCCTCAAAAAGTATACCTGGAACCAGAAGATACTTCAGACTATCCTTCAGCTTCTCTCCTAATTTAAGTAAGCGCGGACCCACCTGAGGGATCTTACGTAAAATCCGGTTAATAACCTTTTTGCGCTTTGTATACCAAGGAGCAGATCTCAAACGACTTAAATATAATGATAAAGCCCCGACATTTTGGGCTATGGACATTTCATTATCATTAAGAATAACTAAAAGTCTTAGGCCTAGGTGACCTGCTTCATTCAAAGCCTCAAAGGCCTGCCCTCCAGTAAGAGAACCATCACCTATTACGGCAGCTACCCGATAATCCTGGCCGTGATAATCCCTAGATAAGGCATAACCCATAGCCGCAGAGATAGAGGTGCTGCTATGGCCTGTATCAAAAGCATCATGAGGACTTTCTTCCCTGCGTGGAAAACCGCTAATTCCGCCAAATTGACGCAATGTAGTAAACTCTTGCTTTCTACCTGTCAATATTTTATGAGCATAGGCCTGATGCCCCACATCCCAGATCAAGCGATCCTTGGTGGTGTCCAGTACATAATGAAGAGCAATAGTTAATTCCACTACTCCCAGACTTGGAGCTAAGTGCCCGCCGTTTTTCGCACAAGTTTCTATTATTAGCTCACGAATCTCCTGGGCTAAAGAATTTAATTGTTGTATATTCATTTTTTTTAAATCTGCCGGTTGTGTAACTCTGCTCAACTGACTCAACACTTATCCCTACTTTATCCGCATAACTTGCGTTTTTCCTATAAACAAAAACCAAAGAAAGCTCCAAGGAGACCACCAACGATAACCTCAATTGGCGAATGACCAATTAATTCTTTCAATTTTTTCGGTGAGATATGGGAATCTCGATAATATTCCTCAATAATCTGATTTAAAACCTCAGCCTGTTTGCCTGCAGCCCGCCGAACCCCAGCAGCATCATACATTACTACACCGGCAGTAACTGCGGTAATGGCGAAGGTCGGTGTATGCCAGCCTACATATTTGCCGATACCCACTGCTAAGGCCACAACCAGAGCCGAGTGTGAACTAGGCATACCACCGGAACCGATTAATCTTCTTATATCTAGTTTACCATACATCAGAATATTAACCGGAACCTTGAGAATTTGAGCCACAAGCCAAGCCCAAACAGAAACCCTTAAGATATGATTAGCTAACAATCCATTTATTATCTCCTGCATCTCTAAAAACCCGTCCTTACGATTAAGATTCCCGTTCTAATAAATAATTAACTAATTTAACCAGAGGTTGAATATTTCCAGGCAGATTACTTAGACTACCACTAGCCTTTTCTACAGCTTCTTCTGCCAGTACCCGGGCCCCTTCCAGGCCGTAAATTGCTGGGTAGGTTATTTTTTGATTTTTTGTATCACTACCCACCGGTTTACCTAGTTTATCCTTATCCCCCGTTATATCCAAGATATCATCAGTGATCTGAAAAGCCAAACCGAAGTATTCACTATAAGCAGTAAGAGCAGCCAATTCTGTCTCTGAAGCATTAGAAAGAATAGCCCCAACGCGGATACTAGCTCTAAAAAGAGNNGCCCGGGAAATTTCATGAATAGCCTGCAGATATTGTTGACCACTAAAACCCTTTTCAGCAATCTGCTCTAAGCCATAACGGCTTAAGATTTCAAAAGCCATAGTCAAGAGACCATCACCAGCCAAGATAGCTATTCCTTCTCCAAACTGACGATGATTAGTTGGTTTACCACGACGAAAATCATCATTATCCATACCGGGTAGATCATCATGAATCAGAGAATAAGTATGAATTAATTCTATAGCACCTGCCACCGGCAGTAAAGGAGTATAATCCTTGGCTAAAGCCTCTGCTCCCGCCAGACAAAGAATAGGCCTTAACCTTTTCCCCCCGGCAAAGACACTATAACGCATGGCTTCATATATTATCGGTGGATATGTTGAAGCCGGCGGTAATAAATCTTCTAAAATGCTATCTACCAATTTGCCCCGTTCCTTGAGGTATTGGGCTAATTCCCGATCCACTGTCAGGCCTCCTCTTGCTCAGGCAAGACTGATAATTCTCCGTCTTTTGTGACAACTTGGATTTTGCTAGCTACCCGTTCTAATTGTTGTTGGCAAACCTTAATCAGGCCAACGCCTTCCTCAAAAGCTGCCAACCCTTCTTCCAGAGTAACCTCACCTTTCTCCAATAATCCTACTAATTCCTCTAAGCGTTGTATATTTTCCTCATAAGTTTTACTTTTCTCAGACATGGCTCTCCTCCTTCTCCTCCACCAAACAGTTTAGACTACCAGAACTAAGCTGAACCATAACCCGTTCCCCAGGGAAAACCTGTTCCGCCTTAGTAACAATAGAGCCTGTTTCGCTCTTACATATACTATATCCTCTGGCCAAGGTAGCTAATGGACTAAGAGCCTGCAGCTTACCAGCCATAACTTCTAATAAAGCCCCTTTCTTCTGATAAAGCTGTTGCATCAGATCAGAAAGCAGCGCCTCTTTCCGGACCAGGTCATCCTGGTACCTGTTAAGCCAGCGCTCCGGTTTCCGCATTACTCCTGATGAGGTCAAATAAGCCATCCTGACTTTTTCCCGCTCTAACCGCTGCCTAAGCAGGTTGTCAAGTCTTTGTCTTTGACGATTAAGATATTGTACTATTTCATTTTTTATAGGTACAGCCAATTCACCTGCCATGGAAGGGGTAGCTGCTCGAACATCGGCCACTAGATCAGTTACCGTAATATCAATCTCATGGCCAATAGCAGAGATGACAGGCTTGGCACTATGAAAAACTGCATCCGCAACTATTTCACTATTGAAGACATTTAAATCCTCTGCAGATCCACCGCCTCTGGCAACGATAATAACATCAAGATCATCCCTTGCCGCCAGAGTCCTAATCCCTTCCGCCACTTCTAGAGCCGCTTTTTCACCCTGGACCGTAGCAGGATAGAGAATCAGGGGCATCCCAGGATAACGGCGACCGATTACTTTTTGAATATCCCTTAAGGCAGCCCCTACTTGGGAAGATACTACCCCTACCCCACGAGGAAGCAAGGGTAACTTTCTCTTTCGCTCCTGGCTAAAATAGCCTTTAGCCTGGAGTTTCTTTTTTAATTCTTCCAAGGCAGCCTGCTGTAAGCCCTTCCCTGCAGGGATAATCTCTTCTACATAAAACTGAAGTTGAGAATCCCTAGGATAAAGAGAAATATACCCTCTGAACAAACAATCCATACCGTTCTGAGGGTTAAAATTCAGTTTCCAAGCCTTACCCTTAAACATTACTGCTTTGAGGCTGCTTTGTCCGTCCTTCAGAGAAAAGTAGAGGTGACCACTGGTATGTCTCTTAAAATTTGAAAGTTCCCCCCGAACCCAAAGGTTTGACAGGCGCGGATTATTCTCCAGGGCCTGCAGAACCATCCTGCTTACTTCACTAACAGAATATACTTTATTCTGCACCATAGCTAAACGCCTCTAAAGTATTTGAAAGCAACATAGCAATAGTCATTGGACCTACACCGCCAGGAACTGGAGTCAGCCAGCCGGCTACTTGACTAACAGAGCTAAATTCCACATCTCCGGCTAGTTTCCCATCGGCCAAGCGATTCATGCCTACATCTAAAACTACTGCTCCTGGTTTTACCATTTCCCCGGTAATAAAGTTAGCTCTTCCAATAGCCACCACCAGCACATCAGCCTCACGGGTTAGCTCCGCCAGGTTCTTGGTCCGAGAATGACATACAGTAACTGTAGCATTAGCCTGTAGTAACAGAGCCGCCATAGGTTTCCCTACAATATTGCTGCGTCCTACAACTACCGCCTTTTTCCCTGTTAGATCATAAGCTATCTCCCGAAGTAATTCCATGCAACCCTTTGGAGTACAAGGAACCAGACCCTTTTGGCCAATAAATAACTTACCGGCATTGACGGGATGAAAGCCGTCAACATCTTTGGCAGGGCTTATGGCTGCAATAATCTTATCTTCATTGATAGTTTCCGGCAATGGCAGTTGTACCAAAATGCCATGAATATCCTCTCTTGCATTAAGCTCCTGAACCAGTTGAAGTAATTCCTCTTCTCCGGTGCTGGCAGGTAATCTCAGCACTTCGGATTTAAATCCCACCTCTTGGCAGGCTTTTTCTTTATTTCGCACATAGATAGCTGAAGCCGGATCGTCACCAACTAAAACCACAGCTAATCCGGGAACTGAACCTTGGCCTTTTAGTTCATCTACCTTATTCTTAATTCGCTGTCTGACCTTTGCGGCCACAGCCTTGCCGTCAATTAATTGACAACTCATTATCGCGCCTCCCCATATCTTTCTCTTTATTTATAGTTCTATCTATTGGCACTGTTGATAGTTCAGTGCTGTTTCTGTTTTTGTAAATACTGATCAATAGCCCGGGCCGCCCGTTTACCGGCACCCATGGCCAGAATAACTGTGGCCGCACCAGTCACAATATCCCCTCCGGCAAAGATATTCTCCCTGGAGGTTTGTCCAGTTTCTTCATCAGCCTGAATATTACCCCTTTTAGTTAGAACTAGACCTGGGGTAGTTCTGGGAACCAACGGGTTTGGCCCTTGACCAATAGCAACTATTACCGTATCAATCTCCATCTCATATTCTGAATCGGGAATAGCTACCGGTCTTCTCCTGCCAGAC
>MTKW01002264.1_pt1 | contig 63562 bp, 52 predicted proteins | sample 1042761 | NCBI WGS metagenome assembly MTKW01 (sample SAMN06205366, study PRJNA360243) | anaerobic digester metagenome | biome: Wastewater treatment plant; feature: Anaerobic digester sludge; material: sludge; isolation source: anaerobic digester fed with sludge from wastewater treatment plant ... | reverse complement strand
GATGCCGATAACGTGCCGCCGCACAATGTGCGCGGCATGATGGAAGAGATCGCACGCTACGGCACACCGACGATCAAACGTATCTATGGAGACTTCACGAAGCCCAACTTGGCACAATGGAAGAACCAGCTCCTCGATTACGCCATCAGTCCCATCCAACAATTCAGCTATACGACGGGGAGGAATGCCACCGACTCAGCCATGATCATCGACGCGATGGACATTCTCTATGCCGACAAGATTGACGGTTTCGTCCTCGTTTCGAGCGACAGCGATTTTACGAAGCTCGCCACGCGACTTCGCGAATCGGGGAAAATCGTGTACGGCTTCGGGGAGATGAAGACGCCGAACGCTTTTATCGCCGCATGCGACCGCTTCATCTACTTGGAGATCATCGATCAACACGGGGAAGAAGATATCGAGGTGGAAAAGGAAGTCAGGCAAACAGGACGTCTTACAAGTACGGTACGTCACGATGCAGACAAAAAGGATTCAGGGCGTAAGTTGACCGATCGCAAAACTGCCGAACGCGATCAGAAAAAGCCGGATAAAATCATTCAGAAGATTGACAAAAAACTGATTCAACTCATCTCCTCTTCTATCCGAGATGTGGAAGACGAAAACGGTTGGGCCTTCCTCGCCGAAGTCGGAAATCTGATCGTCAAGAAACAACCCTCTTTCGACTCGCGCAACTACGGCTACGACAAACTGACGACCTTGATCCAGTCAATCGGCCGCTACGATGTCGAGATGCGGGACACGGGCAATCCGAATGTCAAGCTCGTCTACATCAGAATCAAAAACGGAAAATAACTCAAAGAATGCAATTAATTCCCTAGGAACAAGCCTTGATGTCGCCTTAACACATCAAGGCTTTTGCTTTACCGTCCCGCCGATAAGGCGGACAATCCAACGGTGCGGCACGACTTTTGCCAGAAAGCGGACCAGTCTTCCCAACCGTGACGTCACGACGACAACTTTTCGCCTACGCACTGCCGAGATCGTTTTTTCCGCGACGCGGTCAGGATCCTCAATGGCGAAACGCTTGTAAGACGCTAGAAGCTCCTTTTTCGCCTCCACCGAAAAGAACTCGGTCAACATCGGGTTGGGGCAAGTCACCGTCACGCCGATGCGACGAGGACGCAACTCCTCGGCGAGCGCGCGTCCGAACGAGAGAATGAACGCCTTAGACGCAGCATACGTCGCAAATCCCGGCTGAGGCATGAATGCGGCAACAGAAGACGTAAAGATGATGGCGCTCCCCTCCTCCATATACGGAAGAACCCGCGATGTCAGAGAGACCTGCGCGCGTACATTGAGATCACAGAGTGAATGCTGGTGTGCGAGATCCTGCGTTTCAAAAAGACCGGGCTCCCCTTCCCCCGCGTTGTTGATGAGGAGCTGCACTGTTGCGCCGGTCGAACGCAATGCATCATCGATGGAATCAAAAGAATCCTTTTCAGTCAGGTCGAGCGCAAAACACTGCGTTGAACGTTGCAAGCCATCAGCGCAATTCAACAACCTCTCCTCGTCTCTCGCAACAAGCCAGAATGATATTTCCACCGGAAGCGTCTCGTCGAGAAGCCGCGCAAAAGCGGCACCTAAACCGGATGACGCACCCGTGATGATGACGACGGGATTCTTCAATTCGTATTGTTCTTGATCCATCATGTGCGGTCCACGATCTTCTTCGCGCACAGGCGCGTTCAATGTACAAAGTATAGCATGCTGTACGTGGCATCGATTATGCTATAATTCGTAACGATACGGAGGAAACAACATGGCTCGAACGATGGTGATCGGCCTGACAGAATCAGGCACAAGTACAAAGGTTAATGAAGATTCTTTTAGTTGCGGAGACCGCGTATACCCCGACATGATCACGGGTAGCGAGGAGCAAACGCTCGGCGCATCCGATTACACGCAAGTCTATATCGTCACGCAGGGATTCGGAGGTTCCGGTGTCGGCGACCTTGCCGGCCGTATCATCCAGCGCGTCAGCAAGGACTTCGTCGCCAAACTTGACGAATACAAACATCCTAAACTCGACTTCAACCGTTTTGCGCGCGATCTCATTCACGAAACCCATCTCCGCGTATTGGCGCAGATCGCTCCACGCGCCGATCAAGGCGTTGGCGCCTCCTTCGCGCTCCTCCTTATCGACGCCAACACAGCGTATATCCTCAATATCGGCGATACGAAGATTCATCTTTACCGCGACAGCGAGCTCTATTCGTTACTTGATCCCTACGACGAGACCATCAAAGACAATCAACCCATCTATATCGGCAACCAAGGTGACCCTTTCGAAGATCCTCTGCCGAACACGATGAAGAGATTTGATCTTACGACGGGCGATATTATCCTACTCTCGACCGAGGGATTCCATGCGAATTTCCACCATAAGCACTTAGCCGAAGACATCGCCGCCCCTGATGCCTTTGCGGCGAACATCCGTCTGGCTCAAATTCACTCCCGACAGGCCGACAACTCAAAGAACGGCACAATCCTCGCCATCAAAGTGCGCGACCTGGAGCTTGTAAAACCCGACGACTCGGCAAAGAAGAGTGTTGAGCGTCTTCAGAAATCTTATGGTTCACAAGTTGAGGAGAATGCCGCGCCCGCAAAATCAAGAACAACAAGACGCAACTCAAAAGACAAATCTCAGGAAGCCGAACAAGAACCAATGAATCAACTGATAAACAACAAACAACCAGTAAGCAACTCTAACATCAACAATGGCGAAAAAGATGGCGATATAGCAAAACAAGACCGAAAAGTAAGGGTAAAAAAAGACCTGAAAACATTCGGATTAAGTCTTTTGATTGGATTTCTCGTCGGGTTGGCGGTAATACTGGTTATGTGGTTTGTTATCCTCAGGTGAATTCAGGATCCACTTTCTGTCTCATTTTCACTAGGAAATCGTTAACAGAAATGACACCCGTGATCTTATATTCGCTGTCTAATTAGCCTCTAAGAGGGCAACTAACGTGTCCACAACATGCTCAACCTCTGCATCAGTCATGGAACTGAATAGCGGAAGAGTTACTTCGTTTTCATACTGAGCATACGCTTCAGGATAATCTTCAATTTGAAAACCACGTTTTCTGTAGGCGCTCAACATAGGCAATGGCTTATAGTGTACATTCAATGTAATACCAGCCTCTGCAGCTTCCACAATAAACTTGTTTCTCTCTAGGACATCTTTTCCGTTCAATCGGAGCAGAAACAAATGCAAACTCGATACCGTATTCTCATTAAAATGCTCTAGCCACGAGACATCGAATTTTCTAAAGCATTCGCAATAATACTCCACAATCTCTTTACGCCGATTCAACATACTCTGATATCGCCCTAATTGAGACAAACCAATGGCGGAACCAATATCGGTTAAGTTGCACTTATAATATGGTTCGACGATGTCATATTCCCATGAACCGGCATTAATTTTGGAAAATGCATCTTTTGTTTGTCCGTGTAATGATAAGAGCATATATTGTTCGTATAATTCAACATTATCAACTCCGTCAAGTGTTCGCCAACTTACAGCGCCACCTTCTCCTGTTGTCAAATTCTTCACCGCATGAAATGAGAAATTAGAAAAATCAGCAATAGCACCTGCCATCATCCCGTTCCTAGATGCACCGAGCGAATGTGCAGTATCTGCCACAACAGCAACACGACCAAGACTCTCTTGAACTAAACCAGTAGGTTTGAAATGATGGCGCCTCCTATCGACAGCCTCGAATATTCTATTATAATCGCAAACAACTCCACCTAAGTCAACGGGTATAATAGCCTTCGTCCTCTCATTGATTGCCTCTTCCATAGAATCGTAATCCATCTCAAATGAATCTCTTGCACAATCGATCATTACAGGGGTAGCCCCGACATGATAAATGATGCTGCATGAAGCGCTGTATGTATACGCTGGAACGATGACATCATCTCCAGGTCCAATACCGAGCAATCGCATCGTACAAACAGCAGCATTTGTTTGTGAATTAAGAGCTGCAACTCTATTCACACCAATATAGTCTGCCAAAGCTGCTTCGAACCGCTTTGTGACTGGACCCGTCGTTAACCAGCCTGAACGTAAAACGTCAGAAACAGCAATAATCTCTTGCTCTGTAACATCTGGCCTGAAAAATGGAACATGAAGCATCGTTATTACTAAATATCCTTTCAACTATTTATTGTAAAACTAAAATCAAGTTGTTCTAGTTCACCTCATCCAAATAACCTCATCATTATGACATGAAATTAGAAGATGTGCGATAAGTTGTACACAATTGAAAAAACCACTGCGATAACAACGCTCAACAAACGAACAGGCACTCATTCGAAAACTTAAGAGAAAAGAAGCGTAAGCTCTACTCTTCAACCCTACACTACAAAAAACTATTATTGATGAATTAGATATCTACCATTTGATATCCATCTCCAAGATGCCCAAGATATCTATAGAGAGGTCAACACTTCTCTGTATGCAATTTTCAATAAAAGTATTCTTGCTTGCTGGCTTTGACAAAAGCAACAAACCAACGCATTCTCGCGCAACCGCAATTGTATCGGGGTCTTCTTGTAAGCTCGCCCCGGAAATTAGATCAATTTGTAGACCATCTCTATCAATTTTAAAGATATTTCGGATACCGGAGACAAGTGATTCTGCATTTGCATCTCCTTGAACGTATGGAACGAGAATTTTAGCTTTGCAGATAGAACCCTCCTTTCCCACTTTGTTTATTAATGTACTTCGAAGTACTTGCGCCACATATTCTGTAAGTTTCATAGCGTCTGACGGAACAAAAGCCATCCCGAATAGATTGATAATAAACCCATCAATCGACCTGCCAAAACGCATGCCCCTTCTCTTTGCCTTTTCAGAATAATAAGGTATCTCTCCAAGATATGTAACTTGACTTTCTCGAGCGATCGCGGCGACATCCTGTCGAATAATCTGGTCTCGATACCTCAGGAAGGTTAGAAAAGCGCTCAGCAAGAACCCTAAAAATAGAGAAACAACAACTTGCTTAATTGTTATCGATTGAGTAGAGATTCTGCTCGGCACCTCAGCAATATTATCCTGTAATGACTCCTCAAAAGCCACATCGATCACTCGATTCAACTCTTCAATATTATCTATTTTAACCTGAAGGTCGCTTTCAATTCTTTCTTTAAACATGAGAATAGAAGGATCCTTAACGACTTCCTTTTTTACATCGCTGAATTTTAAGAAATGTATAGCCAACAGATCGATCTCTGGATGGACGACTTCTTCGAGATAATCTATTGTCATTTTGACGAGTTGATCAATGATAATTTCATCGGGAGCTGTCACAGTAAATACGATATAGCCTTCAAGCTCGATCGTCATGTCGACTAAATAGATAAGATCCGAAGGATCGAATTTGAGAATACCTTTCGTCGCGAGAAAGTTCATATAACGATCATCCGACAACTCTCTCACGTACTGCAGGCAAAACAACTGATCCGTACGTATCCTTTCTGCCTCGTTGTTAAAATTGTTATTAATATGTGTAAAACTGAGCGTAAAGCTCTTATTCATACGCTTTTCAGGATCAATCTGAAGAAAAAGACTGTTCGACATTTCATCTCGCAGAATTATTATCTCTTTCTCCAACGCTCCAATCTCAGTTGCCCACCCCCGCGCCATTGCATCCGAAGCGAGAAACTCATCTCTTTTCTCAGAGAGTTCCTTGTCACTCAAATCGGATATGTTGAAGTCCTGCGCTTCAGGACGAAGAAACGTTATAACGACCGAGAGGGCGAAGCAGAGAGCAATGCAGAGCAAAATCATGCGCCATGAGAAGAGGTAGTAAAAGAGAGCTTTCTTTAAATCGAGTATTCTTATGTTTCCCATTGATAGTCTTTTCCGATCAATTTCTCCAAATATCAACTAAATATTCTAGATAATATGCTCGTTATATTATCTCACAAGACTTGTTCGAGGTAAAGAATAGTCACATTATATTAAGGTTTACTATTCGTTCAAGATTCCATTTCTTTGCATGCTGACGAGACTTGTACTCGTTTCGTACTCAGGAGTTACAGGGTTTCAGAGGTAGTTCTACGACCAATAGTAGCTATTCCTTCGGCTATTGGTCATCATTGATTACATAAATCCATGCGTTTGACTAGGATGTCATCTATTCCCGTACATTTCCTCATAATAATTCATGTACTCTCCACTTGTGCATTCAGCCATCCAATCCATGTTATCTTTGTACCACTGAATCGTCAGTTTAATCCCATCTTTAAACATCGTGGTCGGAGCCCATCCGAGTTCAGCCATAGCTTTGCTAGGGTCGATTGCATATCTCCGATCATGCCCCTTGCGGTCAGTCACATAGTTTATAAGACTTTCTGGTTTTCCAAGCTCAGATAGGATTGTTCTAACAATATCAATATTGGCTTTTTCATTGTGGCCGCCGAGATTGTAGATCTCGCCGATTCTTCCCTTCTCCAGCACCGCAAGTATGCCATAGCAATGATCCTTTACATACAGCCAGTCACGGACGTTCAGACCGTCGCCATACACTGGCAGGGGCTTATTATGAGATGCATTGTTAATCATCAGTGGAATCAGTTTCTCTGGGAACTGATATGGGCCGTAGTTGTTTGAACAACGGCTGATTGTTACAGGCAACCCGTATGTACGGTGATAGGCCTGTACCAAAAGATCAGCTGCTGCCTTGGATGTTGAATAGGGGGAAGACGTGCGAATTGGAGTGTCTTCATAGAAGAACAGGTCTGGCCGATCCAGAGGAAGATCGCCGTATACCTCATCAGTGCCCACCTGATGAAAACGCTCTATACCGTACTTTCTGCATGAGTCCATGAGTACGCTCGTGCCAATAATGTTTGTTTCCAGAAAAATGGCAGGATTTTCAATGGAACGGTCAACATGACTTTCTGCAGCAAAATTAACAACCACATCAGGATGCTCTTTTGCAAAGATCGCGTAGATACCTTCTCGGTTCCGAATATCTTCTTTGTAGAATACAAAATTCGGATCATTCATAGCACCATTAAGTGTATGGATATTAGCTGCATAAGTCAAAGCATCCACACAAATAACCTTCCAGTCAGGCCTCTCTTCAAGAAGCAAGTAAATGAAATTCGAGCCGATAAAGCCTGCTCCGCCTGTTACAAGAATTTTCATAGCTACCCCCTTAATACCTCAATGTACCTTGCGCGACATTCCGTAAATGTGCTCCATAAGGACTTTTTCCATACTTTTCAGCCGAATCTAAAAGCTGCTCTTTCGTGATCCAACCTTTCCGGAACGCAATCTCCTCAGGTGCTGAGATTTTTACCCCCTGACGCTTCTCAGTGATTTGTACAAAGGTTGCTGCTTCCACTAGACTATCCATAGTTCCAGTATCAAGCCATGCAAAACCGCGACCAAGAATCTGCCCCTTGAGTTGTCCTTCTTTCAGATATATATCATTCAGCGAAGTTATTTCCAATTCTCCTCGTGCAGAAGGCTTTACCTGCTTAGCTTTTTCGGCGACACCTTTAGGATAAAAATACAATCCTGTAATGCAATAATTACTTTTTGGTTTTTCGGGCTTTTCTTCCACTGACAAGATATTCCAATCCTCATCAAATTCCATAATCCCAAATCTTTCGGGATCATCAACGTAATATCCAAATATTGTGGCCATCCCGTCTTCAGCATTCTTAACTGCAGAATTCAGGAAGGATGAAAGCCCTCCACCATAAAAGATATTATCTCCAAGTACCATTGCACAAGTATCATCTCCTATGAACTCCTCACCAAGTAAAAAAGCTTGTGCAAGGCCATCAGGTGATGGCTGGATCTTATAACTCAAACTGATACCAAACTGATGACCATTGCCAAGTAATCGTTCAAAATTGGGGAGATCTGTCGGTGTACTAATAATCAGGATATCCTTAATCCCAGCAAGCATCAAAGTGGATAAAGGATAGTAAACCATAGGTTTATCATATATAGGCAGTAGCTGCTTACTGGTTACCATCGTCAGAGGATACAACCGAGTACCTGCCCCGCCAGCAAGAATAATTCCTTTCATAACACTAACCTCCTTAGAATCATAGTTTCATTAAGTTACTTTTTTTAAATATGCGTCTCTCCCTAATAACATATGCCAAAATTGGTGAAATAACAATTCCATAAGCGCAAAGTGAAGCCACTACTCTTATCGCAAAGCGCAAATACACATTAGGCATCTGAAGAATTTGACCCAATAGTATATTTATGACTAAGCATACAACCCCACCCACAACCCAAAAAAATAGCTGCTTTCTAAACTGCGAAATGTTCAAATATCGATTATATTTTCTTGAAGCTCTAATATTTAGGATTGCACAAACAAGAACAGCAATACTGCTTGCAATAGTAATGCCGAAGATTCCCCAAAATTCTCTAAAGATAATGCTTAAGATAATATTGCAAACAATGCTGATTGTACTATTGACGACTGGTCGCTTTGAATCTTGATAGCTGTATTGAAGTCTTGTGAATAATTCACGTAAAACATATGGGATAAAAATACAACCATACCCCATAAGTGCATACGTAGAATTACCAACAGCATTTTCATCAAAAGCGCCTCTGCCAAAAACAATCGTAACAATTTCATTTGCGTTAGTCACAGACACAATAGATATTGGAATAAGAATTGTGACAAAAAAAGTGATGAAATATCCTACAATTGATGCCGCCTTTTCGTCTGATTTTTCTGCTACATTTTGAGCAATATAGATGAATGCAATCCCGCATATAGATCCAATAAAGCCAGTGATAAAATTAGAAAGCACCGCACTATAACTCATTGCTGTCACAGTGCCGTCACCTAGGCCTGAGGCAAGTATTTTATCTACAAGTTGATTGATATAAATCATTGCATATCCGAACAGCAATGGCGCCATCATTTTCAGCAACTGCTTAATATTTTCATCGAAAGCGAATTTTCCCAATTCAATAGCCCAGAGTTTTCTGGAGAAAACGCCCAAGTATATGATGTTAATCAGGGCATAAATAAAAAAACTTAAGATAAGAGTTTTTACTCCAAAAACCTTACCGAGAAGCAATACACAAATGATAAATACCGCACTTTGATTGACACTTGTGATCTCGCCTGGAAGAAAACTTTTATTCGCCTTTAGTAGCGCATTGTATATTGCTGTTATTACTAATATCCCTAAAGAGAATGCGTATATTTTAATATTATAAATTAATGAATCAGCAGCCGTTCCTTGATATGAGGGGGCTAATATTTTAGAAACTACAGGAGCGAAGAAGTAAATTAAGGTAGAAAGTGCTAATGATAGCACCATAAATACCTTCAACACATTGGAAACAAAATGTTTCTCATTTCCATAATTCTCTTTAAGTGCAATATAGATCGGGATGAAGGCAGTAATCATAGTTTGAGACACCAAGTATTCAAAATCTGTAATTACACCTTGCGACAGTAAAATAATATCAGTTTCTAATGTTGCCCCAAATGCATTTGCAACAATAATATGTTTTACGAAACCCAGTAGTTTTGCCAATAAAAGAATTGTAGAGACAGAAAAAACAGTTTTAAAGATTGTACTGGCACTATTCCCATTACTCATATTCTTAACTTATTTTACAATTAATTCCTTTATTTGATTATACCACCCAGGTCCGTGTCGTTTATCGAGAAAATAGACAGTAAGCATCAAAGTAAGTGCGGCATATTTTGACTTAATAGCCTTTTTGTTATTAATCTCTCTATAAATTGAAACTTCTTGAGGTGCAAAATTATTGATATCGGTTTTTCTCCTGACTGGTATTCCAATCCATAATGCAGGCTTTACGACCAGACTACCAACCCTTCTGATTATTTTTCTTAGTATCTGTTTTTTCGCAACAGATCTTATAGTCTTCTTTGTATCGACTCCATATTTTTTTCCGATATAATCTGTTATATACGTTTCATACAAGTTTTGATGAATTCTATGTTTAGCTGGTAATGAATACCAGAAATTCAGCAAATCCTTATCCCAACAAGGAACAATCCACTCATGGCCAAAGAATTCATGTACATCATTCATATGTAAAAAACACCGCGAATGACTATACCCAGTATTTACACAATCCGTAGCTTTAATAAATGACTCATAATCGAACACTTCAAGTGATCTCTTCTCTAAATCATTTTCGATTTTATTTATAAAACTCTCCTTAGCATGGCTTGTAAGTTCAAATTTGATAAAAAGCGTGTCGTATAAATAGTCAGCACATCCTTTTGTTGTATATCCATATCTTTTAGCAACGTCCTCACTTGGAGTATAGAATCCAGAAGGCATATCATTACATAGGCCGGTCAGAACAACTGCGTTTTCTGGAATAACGTCATTTTTAACTAGATTTTTAAATGCGTAGTAATTTTGTATATACGATATATAATCGTAGTTTCTAGAATAATTATAGTATTCCTGTATCTCATCAGAGACCAGCAAATCACACGGCATATCATCGTAATATACACAGTGCCATTCGTATCCTAGAGCATTGGCAACCAATTTGCTTTGTTTAGGTTCAAAGGAATCTTTTCTCCCATAGGTGTAACATATTACATTCTCAAAACCATTTTCCTTCAAAGAACATGCCAAATAGCGAGAATCGTATCCTCCGGAAAGAGAGATCACGATTGTCCTATCCCCAATTATTTTGTTGATTCTTTGTAATGCTTTGTTAGTTGTAACTTGCAACAATGCTATCGCTCTTTCTCTTTGTGGATTTGTAATTCTTGCAGTATGACGATAGTACACATCATTTCTTATAGACCCATTTTTTACACATATAGAACATCCAATGTCAATCTGTTTTATAAATTCGTAGATTGTTCTATCACTTGATATGTACGAAGTTGCGTACATTTCAAGAACACTACTCCAATCTAAACTATTATTATCAATACCATTGAATTCAAGTAAGCAGTCCACTTTATCAGATATACACTTGAGATTTGATGAATAATAGAGTGGCATTGACCTTGCAATATCCACTGCAGCCCACACTTCATCACCGTGTTCGATAATGATTGAAAAGCTACCGTAAATCTCCTTCAAAAAAACCAAAAAGTCATCATAAATAATGATCTTGGAAAGTCTGTCTATGGCATCGTGCCCTCTATAGACCTCTCCTTCTTCAACCTGAAAATAACCTCTGAAATATATACCTCGCTCACAGGTCCACTTATAACCACGATTTTTGCTGCAAATTATATTCATTCTTACTTACACCGTGCAGGCAATTCATCTACACTTCTATCACTGCATCTTTCTGCTTATTGCCAATTTAATAATTGGATTCTTTGTGTATATCTTTTTCAAATGAAAATATGGAGTTTGAACCGCATTAAATTTGCGAAAATACTCTTCTACTCCCGGCAGCATGGATCCTTCAAAATCAAATCCTCTTCTTTTATCACAAGCAAATTGAATTGCGCGTTCAATGCACAGTGTCTTAAATTCACTTTTCCTAAATACTGGATCCGTTCCGCTCATTATTTGATAAACCCAATTATTATCATATATAAAGTAACTAGCACAATGAATATTACCTTCTTCATCTTTGGCTACAAGCATAGTCCTCGCATCATGGGCTCGGCAGGCATCATTTAGTCTGGTAAGCAATTCTAGTGAATACATTTGCTCTAAGCCCTGACGTTCAAATGTTTTACTTTGCATTGTTCGAAAGAGCTCTATATCATCTACTTCTTCGATTATCGCCAATGGTTTTGCCTTTTTAATGTTCTTTCTTACACCTTTACCATAGCTACTGAAAATCTTCTCATAATCACCATCTCGTGTTTCTTCGATTCTATATGTATATGCGGTTGATTGTGAATAGCCTTTCCAATAGAAGGGCAGCCAATTTGTGATGTCGGGTGATTGCGCTTGCATATAACACGCAAAGCCCAAGTCTTCAATTTTATTTATCAGATCAGTCATGATTACGTTTTCATAAGCTAATCTGGATTGATACTTGCATCCTTCAGGGATATTTAACCAAATGCCATTATGCTGTGTAAGGGGAGGTCTAGTAATATACTTGATGCCGTATTGCTTCTTAAAATAGTATGTCATGCTTCCCTGAATTTTATCGTTTTTATCATAGGAAAATACAACATCCCAGTTATTTTCGCCACAGACAGCATCAAGCCACCAGGGTTGATTATAGATACTTATTTCTGGATGAACATTAGTCAATTCTAGATATAGCTCTTTATTATTCATTCAACACTTCCTACCTACAACACATTTAGACCTTACACCTACTCTATACTGTATACGAATCAACCACTCAATTACACCTGAAATAACATACAATTAAATAGTCTAAAGTCTGCTAAATACGGCGAAATGAACCTCATCCTTAAAGTGACCCACTCCCAAACATACCCGCCATCTCAACAGAAGCAAAACACTGAAGCGGGAGTTTAACAGGTTCTCCCGTAAGTTGACTCTTATAAATTGCTAATACCATTTCCAGAGCATTTCTTCCAGCCACTGCGTCAACATAAGGCTCATGATTATTCTTTATTGCACTCATAACATCCGCAAAAAGAATTGTATGTCCATTCCCATACACATTACTGGTTGTTTCCTGAAGTCCTTCCTTCTCTTTATCCTCTACGGTGGCATCAGCAAAATCCCAGACATCAATATTGTTGCAGGAAGTACCTCCAAGCTTTACCGTACCTGTCTCGCCAAAGAGATATAGCGTTTCCTCCAGGTTTTTGGGATAGACGTTCACTGTACCTTCAATTGTGCCAATCGCACCGTTTTTGAACTTGACAACCGCCATACCAACATCTTCACATTCCAAATAGTCATGATACTGCTGACGAGTAACACCATAAACTTCGTCTACCCCGTCTCCCATCATCCAACGAAGCAAATCAATACCATGAATGCACTGATTCATCAACGCGCCACCATCAGAATCCCATTTACCTCTCCACGGAGCCTGCTCATAATAGGCTCTATTGCGATTCCACCTGACATGAATAGACCCGTGTGATAATCTACCAAAGCGTCCATCCTCAACGGACTTCCGCATCTCTTGCACAGCAACATTAAAGCGATTCTGATGGCATGCAGACACCTTAACCAATTTATCCTTGGATCGTCTAATAATCTCGTCTGCATCAGCAAGACTCATAGCGATAGGTTTTTCAATAATTACATTTATGCCTTTATCAATGCAATAAAGGGCAATTTCCGCATGAACACCACTGTCTGTGGCGATTGAAACAAGTTCCAGATCAGGATGCTGTTCAAGCATCTCCTTATAATCCTCAAACCGTTCAACAAGCTTATCATATCCTGTCTTATTAAATAAGATATCAACATGCCGAGGAATAATATCGCATACAGCGACAATATCTAAGTTATTATTAACTGCTGCCTTAATATGATTAACAGCGATGCGTCCGCAGCCAATCAATGCATATTTCATAAGCGTACTCCTTTATTTCAATGCTTTCTTCAGGGATTCAATTATATAAACTCTTTCTTCTTCGTATAATTCAGGGAAAACAGGAATTGCAAAAGTGGTTTTGCTTAACTCTTCAGTAACTGGGAAATCGCCTTCTTTGTATCCTAACTGTGCAAATGCACCTTGCAGATGAAGTGGAACCGGATAGTAAGTCCCACACGGAACGCCTTCTAACTTTAATCTCTCCATGATCGACTTCGCATTACGATGCTTAAGTGCATAGATGTAGTAGGAATGCTCACAGTTAGGATCTTCAAATGGAATGATATACTCTGTATCTTTCAATGCATCATTATATAATTTAGCATTATTTCTACGCCCATCCACAAATTCATCCAAATGCGTGAGCTTTTTACGAAGTATCGCTGCTTGTATTGCATCAAGTCTTGAATTATATCCAATTAGATAATTGAAATATTTTGACTCACCGATCGGGATATCCTCCGGAAAATCAATACCCTTCATTTCATACTCTCTCTTCAGTGTCCAAAGACCATCCTTCCCAGAACCATGCTCTTTCAAAGAACGGCAGGCACGTGCAATATCCTCATTGTCCGTAAGCACCATTCCTCCATCGCCGTCGCACCCGAGGTTCTTGGTTGGAAAGAAGGAAAAGCAAGAAACATCTCCAAGAGTGTTCTTTCTCTCCCACTTGTATTTAGTTCCTGCTGCCTGTGCACAGTCCGCGATAAGGTATAAATTATGTTTCTTACAGATAGCCCACAGAGAATCCATATCGCAGCTGTGACCATAAAAATGAACTGGAAGAACAGCTTTAGTTCTTTTAGTGATGGCGCCCTCCACAAGTTCAGGATCCATACAGTATGTGTTAAGGTCAACGTCTACAAAGACTGGAGTTGCACCAACAGCAGCGATACTTTCTGCTGTAGCAAAAAAAGTCCAAGATACAGTAATTACTTCATCACCTGTGCCAATACCGAGAGCTCTAAGTGCAAGGACGATAGCGTCTGTTCCGTTACCACAGGAAATCCCATACTTAGCTCCCTCATAGGTAGCAAACTCTTCTTCAAAAGAGAATACTTCTGCTCCTCCAATATAGCTGCCACTACGAAGCACATTCAATGCTGCTTCTTCATACTCTCCGGCATACATTTCATGCTGACGCTGTACATTCATTAGTTGAATCTTCATTTTTCAGTATCCTTAATAATCAATTTGCGAAATCCTACTAGATTAATCAGTCTTAATCTATTGCATTTAGTGTACCCATTCTTAAAAAATCCTCGTAGAGAAGGAACATTATTCACTTTTACAATAGAATACAGCTTGATATGTGAGAAATAATAATTAATATAGCTTAAGCACTTGTTAAGTAGCCCCTTACCTCGATAATCAGGATCACAAAAAATATAGTGTACATACCCTTCATTATCATAAAGTTCTTTAACTAAACATCCATCATGATATATGCTTCCCTTAAGCTGGACACATGCCCGAAACACACATCTATTGTCTGGCAAGTACCCAAAAATTACACTATTACCGTTCTTTATCATATCAGAGTATATTGGCGCGTAATAATCGCTATTTTCAAATGAATGTGTATCCCTCAAAGAACTATCATCATTCATCAATCGGAAATCACACTCATCTCTTGCAAAACTATCACGAGAAGATAAATCTCGGTATAACAGAAATGAATTCTGAATTGAGAATACTCTACGTTTCAATGCATTCAACCTAATCATATTTAGAGTTCCTTATACGATCTCTCCACTATATGCGGTCCCCACACTATTCATGGCCCCGATTCTTAATTCCTCTTTCTTCATAGCACTGAATAAGATCATCATAACTAAAAGTCCATCCGTTAGTAATAAGGGAAATAAGAATGTACTGATTGTAAGGAGCGCTAATGATACTGCTTGAGCAACTGTAATTCTGACATCTAAGCCTTCCATAGTCCTATCCAAAATCCTAAAGACAATAATCAACAAAATAGGAGCTATAACGATGCCTATGTATCCATAATTAGTCATTGCATCTGCAATCAATCCATTATTGCTACCTGTCTGGGCATTCCCCGTAAAATACTCTGTTATAAGATATTGCAAATTGGGGTATGGTGTACTGAATCCAAAATACCTTAAAAAACTCCCTCTGAAATAATCTGGTGTATGCGTTGTAAAAAATTCAAAATACTGAGCCCCAAGCATATTAGGAATAAAGAACAATCTCATCAGTATTAGACGTGATAGTTTATAGGAATGAAACACGACAAATTCAATAACGCTTGCTATTCCAACGCCAACCACTGCCAAAAGTGAAATAGGTCCAACTTTAAGTACATCAAATTTGGGAAGACAAGCTATAACAAAAGAAAGAATTCCTATGAAAAGAGTAAATTTCATTCCATTTACTCCAAAAGCAAGAATCTGAACGACAACGCATGCCAAAGCCCATGCGGGCTTTCTCTTGATAATAAAGTAAACCATTAAAATGGAATTGATCGTTTTTGTCCAACTAAACAGGTATCGAAAGACTGTAGGCATACTATAATCCATAGAGGCATATCTCCAGTCAAGCGAATTCGCTATTCCAATACTGAAGCGGAACCCTGCATATCTTCCTGAAATATAAATTACAATAAGAAATGAAAGTACACCGATTATTTTCAATTGCGTCTCTCCGACAAGAGCAGGAATCTTCAGAACAATTCTATATTTTGGTCGTCTCCTGTAATATCGATTAAACACAAAGAGCACGATAAAGTATACGCAATTTGCAATTACATATTTATACTCAAAATTCCCATATCCCATCATTGTCGTAAACGGGACAAATGAGATAAGAAATAAGAAAAAAAGCACTTGATTAGATACTGTACGAGAATCTTTGTAAGTATACGAAACTAAAAATGAAAAAGAAAGCAATATTATCCAAGATATGATTTTCGTTGAAGCACTGCTATTGTCAGTAAAAGAATAATATGAATAGTTTGCTACAAGCTCATTCTTGAATATAAAATCCAGTGCTATTCTATATATTGCAACACATATGATTAGCTTTGCATTGTTTGACCTAAACAGATTCTTTATCATTTTTCTTTTCACTCTTCTGCTAGTTTTCTTGCATTCTATTCGTATATTCTCTCTAAGACTTTAACAGCACTATCCCACGAATAATTGCTCGCTACACTTAATTCACACTCGTGAGATTTGTTCCATAAATCCTTATCGTTTTTTAGTAGTTGGATCGCTCGCCTAATACTTTCTGCACTCCTAGTATCACATGTCACACCAAAATGATTCTTTTCTACCTTTTCAGCCATCCCAATCCCAGCAGTCATAATCATTGGTGTTCCAGTACATATTGCCTCGTAAAACTTTATTACCTCTGCATCTCCTTGGTAGTTAGGATCTGAAGCGTCATATCCGCAGAAAAGAGCATCCGTTTCCGAATACAATCTTGTAGACTCAGTTATTCCATTATATGGACCATTAATATAGACATTTGAATACTCTTTTTCCTTTTCTTTTAAAGCGGATACTGTCATACCGCTTCCGTTAATGTCAACACGGACATCCGGCATATCCTTTACCGCTTCAAATAGAGCAATAAATTCTTCGTACTGCCGAACGACACCGTGATACGCGACTCTGAACAATGAGCTCTCAGTTTTCGGCAAATACTGAACCATAGCTGCATCCGGATAATTCCTTAAAGGATGAAGTTTACTGCGCACCGATTTGTAGTCATCAGTTAAATACGCCGCATTTTCATACAAGCCTGCAATACTTCTCCTTATGAAGAACTTCACAACTGCTCTTATAATACCCCGTCGAAGAGCAGAACCCTTTTCATAGAATTCGTGCATATCAAAGACAAACGGAACTTTCTTCTTATTAGCGAGGAATCCGGCCACAGCACCATCAATATCATTAAAATGCAAATAATCAGTATTATGTGATTTCAGATAATGCTTACACTCCATAATATATTTCCAATATGCTCCGACCTGTTTAATCCCTGTTCCGTAGACTGACGGAATCTTGTAACGTATTAATTCAATTCCATCCATTATTTCGTGGCCTGGCAAATCTCTTTTAACATCCCTATCCCAGCAAAGGATCGTTGCATTAAAGCCTCTTTCTACAAGATACTTTGCCTCTTTGTAAACTCGCACATCAGGAAAGAAACCATTCGTAAGAATAAAAACAACATGTTTCACGACTTCTGTCCTTCTAAATAATCTATGAACTCATCATAATTCCGAATATAATCTTCGGCCTTATAATAGTCCGATGCAGCTACGCATAACACAGAATCCTTCTGTAGCCACAGCATCTCTCTCCAAGTACATTCTTCAATTACAACTCCTATGCTTGGATCAGACAATTCTATTTCCTCACGACCGTTTGTATTCTCCAAAATCAATTGGATTCGTCCATATGGGCAAAATATCAATTGCTTTAGTTTTTTATGGGCATGAAATCCACGTCTTACTCCTTCAGGAACTTTTGAAATATAATAAACACGCTTTATTTCAAATGGAATCTCATGCATTCCTTCAAAAAACGACAGTTCACCTGCGCCTAAAGTAGAAACGGTTTTTATGTGAAGCACTCTGCAACCAGCAACTGTATCTCGGATATTGAACTTATCACCCTTCACAACTGAATACCACTTTAGGTTGTCTACACCTTTATATCGGTCAAGTACAACCTGTGGGATATCAACGACTTCATGAAAGTTATGTTTATCATAAAAACGAATCGCTCTGGCATTCTCTCTTGAAACACACCAATACACACTTTCGAGTCCATATTCATCGAAAGCCTTGTCAATAATGCCCTCCATACCAAACCATGCATACCCCCTCCCCATTGCATCCGTTCGAACAGTAATTGCGAATTCAGCACTCCCATTCTCTATATGCTTGAGGCTTACGGTACCCATGTATTCATCTTCATCCGAGACGATTGCAAGATGAACATTAGGATTATTACCCCAGCTATTCTTAATGAATAACTCGCAGTCAGATATTGTTTTCGTCCTAAAATCAGTGAAGAGATTATTGGTTACTCTATTATCATGCATCCATTCGAGCATTAACGGTGCATCTTTCAATTCTAACTTCCGAAGCAGCATTCATTTCACCTATTAAAACCATTTATTGCATTAACTACGTAGTTTATCTCATCATCAGTCATTCCATAATACATTGGGATGCTAAGTTCCGTATCGCTAATAACTTCAGCAATTGGAAGTGTGCCTCTTGTTATGTTAAGATCCTTATAGCACTCCTGCAGATGCATTGGAATGGGATAATGCTTGTTTGTACCAATTCCTTTGCTATTAAGGTGATTCTCCAAAGCATCTCGTTCTTCACAGCGAATTCCATAGATGTGCCACACAGGAAGACATTCAGGGATCACATATGGAGTAATTACTGCCGAATTCTTAATTTTTTCTGTATACATCTTCGCAATTCGTCTACGCTCTGCATTCATTTTTTCAAGGTAAGGAAGCTTGGCTGTTAAAAATGCCGCCTGCAATTCATCCAATCTGGTATTGTTTCCTTTGTAGATATGATGATACTTATAATCAGAACCATAATTACCAAGTGCGCGAATCATGTCAGCCAAATCCTTATTATTTGTTACTACTGCACCGGCATCACCAAGCGCGCCAAGGTTTTTGCCAGGATAAAAACTGAATCCAGCAGCGTCACCAAATGTTCCCACCTTTTGTCCTTTATAAGTTGCGCCATGAGCCTGTGCGCAGTCTTCGACAACCCGCAAATCATACTTTCTGGCTATTTCCATTATTGGATCCATATCGCAAGCTTGACCATATAGATGAACAGGCATAATAGCCTTTGTCTTCTCAGTTATGGATGCTTCAATTAATTCTGGATTAATATTGAATGTGCGAATATCTGGTTCAACAAATACAGGTGTCGCTCCTACAAATGTAACAGAAAGAGCTGTAGCAATATAGGTATTTGATGGGACTATTACCTCGTCACCTCTGCCAACTCCGAGAGCTTTAAGAGCAAGCATCAATGCATCGAGACCGTTCCCGACACCGACACAATACCGTATGCCACAATACTCAGAGAAAGCTTTTTCGAAGGTGTCATCCTCTACCCCTGCGATATACCAAGAGCGATTGAAAACACGGTCAAAAGCGCCTCTCAGATCCTCATTTAGTTCTTTTTCCATTGGAAGGAATGATACAAACGGAACGTTCATTCTTGCGTCCTCACTTTATTACATAATTAATAACTTCACAAAGCTTATCTACCAACTGTGGTTGATCATACATTTCTGCGACTTTTCTGCTGTTCTGTCCCATCCTTTTTATTTCTTCGTCGCTCAAATTTACAAGATAGAGAATAGCCTTCACAAAAGCTTCCGGTGTTTGCTCCTCCGTGACAACTCCACAGGCATACCTCTCAATAAGGTTGTAACCCCACTTTGCATTGCATATTATCGGTTTTCCACCTGCCAAGTAGTCAAATAACTTACTCTGACTCCCGCCGTATTTCATAAGATTAACTTGTTTATATGTAAGCAGACTTGCATTTGCATGAGCGAGAATTCCAGGTATCTGCTCTTTCTGAAATCTCCCATAGAAATGAACATTAGTCAAACCATTGTCTTTGACATATTTTTGCAAGTGTTCTAATTGATCACCATTTCCATATAAATGAAAAACCACCGATTCTACGCCCTGATTATTCAATTCTTTTGCCGCTTCACAGACTTGGTTTACTTGATTAGCGGGGCGAATGGATCCACAATAGACGATATTAAACTTATCCGTATTCCACGGGAGTGTTTCATTGAAATCATTTAAATATCTATCGTAGGCTCTTAAATCGCATCCCATATTGATGTGAAAGACTTTACTATAATCTATTTTGTTCGAATATGATTGCTCTTTGAGATACTCCTCTCCACCTTCCATCGAGAATATCATTGCATTACTTTTAAGATATGCATTTCGTTCCAATCGATAAAGAACTCTAATAATTGGATTTGCTTTGGAGTATCCCGCATACTCAATAATACTTTCAGGCCATAAATCTACCGTATCGGTAATTAATGGCACATCTTTGAAATAATGCCTTACAAAAGGGAAGAGATACGCTTCGCAGTTTATCAGTACATCTGGCTTTTCTTTTTTGAACTGTCTTAACCCGAAGCAGAAGGAAAGCATATTCTTTATGCGCTGAATTCCATTTCCGGAGTACTTTGGCGTTAAAATGTACCTATACTGCACCCCGTCACAGCTATCTTCTGTTTTACCGTTTTGATCAACGATATCAATGTTAGTGTTATGTATAGTGCTTGCAGCAACAATTGTAACCGAATAGCCCCTCTTCACAAGTATCTTACCCCAATTATGATATCGAAGCATCGTATTATGAGGCGGCTGCTGCGCATAATGGCAGATGATCCAGATATTTTCTTTTCCCATAATCAGCCCTGTCCCTTATATTTATACTCATTCATCTTGCGACCCTCAGCAGTTGTGAACGTTCGTGATAGCTCAAATCCATTCTTTACATAGAATCTGTTCACTCCATCATTACCATCAGCATCGGTCTCCAGATTGATATAGGCATAGGTGTTAAAATCAACATTACTTTTCAAATAGTCAATAAGTTGCGAACCAATCCCTCTGCTTTCAATTGCCGGATCAACACAGATTGATGCCAATTCTACATACCTTTCTTCTTTAACTACACTATCGCTCTTCTTGAAAGCACCGAGAATGCGCTTGATAAAAGATGGATGACGAATTGCAGCACCTGCAGCACATACCGCAAACTTTGCAAGGTGGCTTTTAATAAGCCCCTTGTAAAACCTCGGGTAGTCCTTAGAATAAGCAATAAAGCCAACAAGTCTCTCTTTGTCTTCAGCTACAATAATCCCTGATTCAGTATCTTCCATGTATCCCCTATATAATGTACGCAAAAAAGACACACCTAGCTGAGTCAAGAAAAAAGAGGGAAATGCTCGCATATGTAGTTCGGCTATCACTTTTATCTCATCTGTATTTAATTTCTTAAGCTCTCGAATTGATGTCATTCCTGCGCTCCCTCATCGTGTTTACCACAACTTCGTTTATACTATTTTTCTAACCATATACCAAACGAATTCACCAAGAGCAAGAAAACCAAGTGCTGGCATATTAAACGTAATTCAAGTATTTCCGAAACAATTCATTATCCACTTACAAAACAAAGCAGGCATTAATGAACAATTTGCAACTTACTTTCATTGAGGAGCATCGCCATACCTCAATCATAATCTTTACCCAGCACAGCAAGTATAGTTCTGAACATAGTTAATAAGTCGCGAAGGAATGAGAATCTTTCAATCGAGTTTAGATTCCATACCATTTTTGCCGGAAGAACAACATTCATATAAACGTCATCAATATCATCGGCCAAGTTCAACAGCTTGTTCTCGTCTTTATATCGAATGCTCGCTTCACTCGTTATACCTGCTGGCATCAATAATGTTGCGTAAAACTCTGGTTTGTACTGTTCCACAAACTTTACTGCTTCAGGTCTTGCTCCCACGAAGCTCATATTTCCCACGATCACGTCCAGAACCTGCGGAAGCTCATCTAGACAATATCCGCGTAACTTAGCCCCTACCCTTGTGATTCTACTATCATTTTCAACAGTGACGGCTGTGCCGATCCTATCTGCGTTGCTGACCATTGTCCGGAATTTGTGGATACGGAAGTGCCGCCCGTATGCAGTCGCTCGCTCCTGTCTGTAAAACACCGGCCCTTCAGAATCTCTCTTAATCAGTATGGCAATCACGCACATCGGGATTGCTAAGAATACAAGCAGAATGATGCTTACAACAAGGTCAAAGATTCGTTTAAGGAATAACTGCCATTTCTTGTTATTAAGTATTTCCCAATAATACCTTACCTCTGGCGTCCTCATGAAATCTGGCACATCATCCCACTTTCGTAGCATCCTTATCCCCTTATCTCATTGACAACTTCTTGCAGTGTCTCACACACACAAATATAACATCATCAACCAATAGCAATGTGTGGAACAGAAGAGTGATCAAGCTGTGGTAGTAATCATAGGTGTTCGGATCCCGCCCCAATGTCTTATATGCTGTCATCTATGATTATTTTAGATCCAGTTGTTATCCAACCAGAACGTAATGCCTCTCTGCCGCTTCATAAAATTCAAGATTAGTAATATCTGGCGGACTAAATTTTATCGTTATAAATTCCATCGATTTTCCCTTCAGATCCGAAGAATTAATCTCTTCTAAATAAATCCCGAGTATAAACCTTATCTTTCACATCATCGAGCACAGAGTCATACCTGTTCGCAATAATTGAATCGCTTTGTCTCTTAAACTCATCCAAGTCGTTTATTACCTTACTTCCAAAGAAAGTTGATCCATTTTTCAGCGTCGGCTCGTAGATTATTACTGTGGCACCTTTGGCTTTAATCCGTTTTATAACGCCTTGAATGCTACTATGTCGAAAATTATCACTATTGCTCTTCATTGTTAAACGATATACACCAACTGTCACGGTTTTCTCTTTGCTATAGTCATACTCAAAATCATAGTCATATCCGTAGTATCCAGCCTTAGTAAGAACCTGATGAGCGATGAATTCCTTTCTAGTCTTATTTGATTTGACAATCGCTTCAATCAAATCTTCCGGGACATCCGCAAAGTTAGCAAGAAGTTGCTTGGTGTCTTTCGGCAGGCAATAACCACCATAACCGAATGATGGATTATTGTAGTAATCTCCGATTCGAGGATCTAAACTTACACCTCTAATGATTGACAACGTATCTAGTCCCTTTACCTCTGCGAATGTATCAAGCTCGTTAAAAAAGCTAACACGTAGTGCCAAGTAGGTGTTTGCAAACAGCTTTACTGCCTCTGCCTCAGTTGACCCCATAGTCAGAATTTCAGGATCATTCAGAGCTGCTTCCTTTAGTAATCCTGCGAATTGTTCCGCTTTTCCTCTTGTGGACTCATCACACCCTACAATGATCCTGCTCGGATAAAGGTTATCGTAGAGGGCTTTGCTTTCTCTCAAAAACTCTGGAGAAAATAAGATACGATCAGTGCCATACCTTTTTCTGATCTTTTCTGTGTATCCTATCGGAATAGTGCTTTTGATGATCATTACTGCAGAGTCGGAGCATTTAAGAACAATGTCTATTACAGATTCAACTGCACTTGTATCAAAATAATTATTTTTGGAATCGTAATTGGTCGGTGTCGCGATAATTACAAAATCAGCATTTTCATATGCAGCTTCACCATCAATTGTTGCAGTGAGGTTTAAGGTTCTCTCTCCGGTTTTTGCCTCTGCTAAATACTTTTCAATATAATCATCCTGAATTGGACTTTTCCAATTATTCAGCAATTCAATCTTCTCAGGAATTATATCTACAGCTGTCACTTGATTTCGCTGACTCAGCAATACCGCCATTGAAAGGCCAACATATCCTGTACCGGCAACCGCAATTCTCATCTTGCATCTCCCTTTATCCAAAATTAATATGCTTCTGCTATCCACAGCATCAACTCATGATTAATATCTTCTAAACAAATCTCGTGTTTATATTTTTTACAAATTATTTCACAGATGACCAATTTCCTTGTGCAATACGCCAAAAACCAACATTTATACTATATTAATTATTATCACATAATTCTCAAACTAGGTAAAGGACAAGCAACCATTGCTCGGTCACTTGCCCTTCTTTCTTTAACGCTATTTCGCGCAAGGCGATTTTATTCTCTACTCTAAATCCATGCCATCTAACGCTTGCCGTTTCGCTACTCTTGAACCGATTTGTTCTTCATCTCAATCGGCGTGATGTCCGCTTGTGGTTTCGGTCGTATCGCACCCGGTCGGCGGATCGCCGCGGTGCGGATCTTCGCCAGTCTGCTGTTGCGGTGCTTCTTTCGTCTCGGCAAGGGCGGCCAATGCGGCTCTCTTCTTTCTTTTCTTGCGGCGGACAAGCCACACGATAAGAAGAACGAGGAGAATGAAGGCAATCACGGGTGCGGCGTAGACGAGGAAGATGAGGAAGTACTGGAATCCGAGCGCAATGCCGATACCCACCTTTTGGATGCCGTTTTTCATCAGGTAGCCGACATCGGACCATTTCATTGTCTTCAAAGATACGTCAGGCTTAGCGACGGTCGGGTCCTGCTCCATACGGATTGTGACGGAGATGTGCGATTCCTGCGTCAGGTAGTCGAGCAGGCGGAGATGGCCTTTTGCGCTCTCAAGTTCGACAGTCAGTTCGTCGATGCGGTATTGAACTTGAAGCGTCTCTTCGATCGTCTCAGCTTTCGTCAGGAGATTCCGGTAATGCTCAATCAACTTCTCAGTCGATTCGATGCGGAGTTTCGTGTCGTAGTAATCTTCCGTCACTTCATCGCTTTTAACCGATTGTGATTCGATCTTCGTCGAGCTGTCTCCCGCATGCTCCATGAAGTCGGTCAGCTTGCCGTAAGGGACGGCGATTCGCATCGTGATAGTCTTGAACGTATCGCCGACACTTTGCTCATAGGAGACGACGCGTCCGCCGAGACTTGACGCCAGATCCGACAGCGCCTTGAACGTTTGGTCGACATCAAGGCTCCTCAGTTCGAGAAATCCGTTCTCGACGAATTTCCGTTCGAATGATCCCGGCAAAGGCGATGGAGTTTGCTCGCCGGTCGGATTCAACTGAAGGGCGTCCACAGAGCCGGACAACTCATTTTTATTGCTTGCTTCACCGGGTGCACCCGGCGCACGCGGATCATCCCAATCAGTGTTTATCTCTGAATGATCCTCAGGATAAGATGACTTGCCCGCGGAACATCCGACAAACAGCATGGAGCCGATTATCAGAAATAGTGCGAACCATAGACGAATGTGGTGCTTTCTCATTTTTGTCTCACTGCCATATCGTTACGATGATGACAGCATCCTCCATTCTTGCGTGATAAAGGGTTTGTCATCCTATGAGACGATACTTTCTCATTTTGGTTACGAGCTTATAAGAATCGAGCAGGGAAGGTTTTTCCCTCCCCTATTACACGACCGCACGTGTTGTTCGGCATTCAGCGGTTCAACAAAACGTCGGAGCGTTGCGTTCGTGATTGTAATCCGAATGACTTGTAAGTCCTCTCCCTGCAAGCTTTTCTCTTGAGATTGCACTTACAAAATAGGCAGGCGCTTACCTTCCAGCACATCATGCTGGATCGCGGCCAACAAAACGGGACACAAAATTTTCCTGAGGAAGTCATCAATCCGATAATTGTTGTTGCTTGTCAATACGACGGCACGCGTCAGATCCGCAAAATCCAGCTCCAACGGAAGCTCGTGCACATCGAGAGGAGGCGCATTAAAAACGAATTCCATGACATCGCGGTTAAAAATGAAGGTATCAATTTGACCCTTTGTCGTCGCAGTCGGCATTTTCGTATACTGAATCTCGACGAATTCGGCTTCACCTTTCTCGACGCGCTCGCCGAAAATGCGCTTAGCAATGACTGCATGGTCAGGTGAGTTCGGATCGATGCCGATCGTCCTGGCGTTTTCAGGCTTGTCACCGATTCTCGTGATGATTGCATACTCCTTTAAATAGCTGTACGGCTCAAGAACAATCGACTTTTTCACCCGATCCCCATAATCTTTCACAATCAGGTCGGCGGCGCTTTTGCTCGCTAAGACAAAATCAAACTGATTCGCTAAGAGCCCCTTGACGCGGTGCATAGAGCCCTGTAAATATGCGAGAGTGAAAGACACTCCCGCTTCTTCGAACGCCGTATAAACAGATGAGGCGAGCGCCTCCTGGCGTTTCGTGCGCGGGATTGCCCCCGCCCCCGTTAAATGAGACCAGTCGGCCTCATACCAAAGAATATCTCTGTCTCGACCTCGGAGAAAACTACCCAGAACACCGCGCTTTTCAATGACAACGGCTCCGGTATCCTCCAATCTCGAAAGAGCTTTTTGCACGGTTCCGCGAGAGACGTCATACATGTCAACGTAGTCGTCAACCGTCCGCATACGATCACCTATGTCGAGTAATATGGCTTCTCGCGCAATCGACATCGTGACCATGTCGATTGTGTTGATCTTGCGAAAACGCGACCGTGGTTGTGTGATATTCATATTTCCCCTGATCTCCATAGCCAAGCTCCTTCCAGCAACATGTTAGTCAGACTTGAATTGACCTACTTCGCCTAACTCTTTGAAAAGATCCTTGTTTTTTGCGTAGATCTTCTTATATACGTTGTGGTAGATACGATCGTATATCTCCACATTCCGCGGTATCGGGTAAAAAATTTTGTTCTCGCGCATCATGCACGCGACGCCATCCTCATGATCCTTGTAGATCCCTGCCCAAATACCCGCATTGATCGCCGCGCCGGCGGCGCAGACTTCCGTATGATTGAGGCGCGTCGCAGGGAGATTGAATATATCGGCAGTCAGCTGCATCGCGACATCGGATTTGCTGCCGCCTCCTACGACGTATAGCTTCTCAATATTCGTCTTACACTTTTTCTCCATGATTTCAAGACCTTCGCGCAGTGCGTAGGCGATACTCTCGAGAAAAGCCCTGTAAAGATCGGCGACCGAATGCCGGTCAATCCAGCCTGCGATCATGCCCTTGCCATGTGGATACAGACCCGGCTGAACGCTCCAGAACGGGAAAACGAACAGGCCGTTTGATCCGGGGGGCACGTCTGCCGCCAACTCATTCATCTCGTTCAAAAACTCCGGCATTCCCTGCTCTTTTGCGTATTGATTGCAAAACCACGTGATGAGCCAGTACCCGCGGTAGATATTGTATTCCGGGTTCCACGCGTCCGGGATACAGCTGGCAAACGTGTAAAACTTGAGTTTGCTGTCCTCGATATAGCGCGTAATCGTCGTACCGATCGTAGCCATGGTTCCGTAGCTGATGGTTGCCTGCTGAGGACTGAAAACACCTGCACCGAGCGTCTCGCACATTTTATCACCCGCGGCGGCGATCAGCGGAAGCCCCGCCGGCAACGAAGTCATTTTGCTCGCCTCTTCGGTAATCTCTCCGAGCTTGCTTCCAGGCGGGAAAATATCGACCAACTGGTCACGCCTGACACCGAGAATTTTATAGACAGCCGGGATCTTATACCAATCCTGTCGTTTCGCCTCGTATGGCATGTAACCGACCTGCATGGCGAGTGAATCGTGAAAGACACCGCAAAGACGGTGTGTCAAAAAGCCGGTGATCGTCACATACCTCTTGGCTTTTGCATGGATCTCGGGCTCATGAACGCGAATCCAGTTGAATTTCGATCGCGGTGCAACCAAGTCGAAGAATGATCGCCGCAACGTATAGACGAGCTTATCCACACCTTTGAGCGTATGTCTCAGTATCGGAATAATCTCCGGTGTCCGACGCGTATCGATCCACGTCAACCAATCGCGCAAAGGCTGGTGATGCTCGTCAAGAGGAATGATGTTGTCTCGATTGGCGGTGATCGTCATCGCTTTGACGCGCGCAATGCCGTCACCGAGCTTCCCGACGACTTCCCTGATCACAAGGCATGAATCTTCCCAGAACTGCTCGGCGGGCACCTCCGCCCATTCCGGCTGCAAGCTGTAATACGGCTCGCTGATTTTGCGCGCCGATGCGATATGATCGCCCATGCGATTGAAGACGATGGCGCGCACGCTCTGCGTACCGACATCGACAGCGAGGATGTAGGAGTCGTTCATGATAGCAGCTCCCCAGTCTCTTAGTTATCAGAACTTATGCGTCTGTTTCTTCTGTTTTATACTTTTCATAAATCTTCATGTATTTTTCGCAGTACTTCGGAGGTGCATATTTTTCGAGTGTATGCTTAATATTCCATTCGCGGATCACGGTCTCTTGCTTCTGATTTGCCCACACTTCAAACTTCTTTTTAACGGCTGCGCGATACATAGAGCCGAGATCCGCCATGATTTCATCGAACATGATTTTACTATTGCCTTCCCAATGAAGGTCATTAAGCGTTATCTTTTTATCCATATGCTTGCCTTTCTCTGCTCACACGAATCATTTATTAATTATTATACTACGTATATTCAGTTTACTTCTACTATATCGTTACTTTTTTCATACGTATCACATGTATCATAAGTGCGATTCGACAAAATCCTGCCACCGTCCAACGAACGCAATATCCGCATTATCGAAAACAGGGGCTCTCTCATTGTGGTTGATGGCGACGACCTTCTTCGCGCGTCGAAGTCCGCTCATCGTCTGAACGGAGCCTGACGCGCCGACAAGGAGAACAAACTCCGGCGAAACAGACAATCCGCTCACGCCGATCTGCCGCTCATGAGGAGCCAAATATCCCTGTACAAGCGCGCGCGTAACGCCCCATTCCATGCCATGGCGCTTTGCAAAAGCGATGAGCAGGTCCCTTTCTTCTGCCGTCGTAATCGCCCCGCCGATGATAAGGAGTTTTTTCGCTTCTTCAATTGTCGTCCCGCGCTCACAATGCTCCACAGAGAGAACTCTTATCCTCCGGTTTCCCGTCTCTACCGCCCTCTTGACAGTGACAATCCCTGCGGCGCTGCCGCTCAGTTCAACGGCGAACATGCGCGGTCGCACAGTCGCCATCACGGGGCGATGCTCCGGTGTCACGATGGTGGCGAACACCTGCCCTCCGTACGCCGGACGCACCTGCTCCCACTGGCCGGAAACATAACGCAAATCTGTCACATCCGCCGTAATGCCTGTTCCCAAAGACGCTGCCACGAGCGGGCCGACTGTACGCCCGTGATCGGTCGCCGATAATAGAAAGAGTGCGGGTTGCTGTTCTTTCAAGTAGTGCTTGAGAAGGTACGCACTTTCTTCAGGGATGATCGCTGTTGTACCGGTTTCCATGATGGTGAGCGTGTCGACATTTCGCAGGAGTGATGTGTAGAGATCCGCACCGACGGCCTCGCTGAGCCTCCGCTTCAATGTCTCCTCCGAGCATGCGGGATCGCCGTCGGGGACAATTGTCACAGCGTGAAGCGACATCACACCACACGCCTGAAGATGGCTCAGAAGTTCCAACCCATGCTGAAAGCCACCCTCGTGCGCTTCCACATAGACCGCAACAGGCCCTTCAGGTGTTAAATCGCCCTGTTTTTCGCGTGCCGAATCCCGCCGCGCGGTCGAACGCGAAAACGGGCAGTCCGTGTCCCTCTCGCCTTGGCCCTCGTATTCCTCAAGAATCTGCGAAAATTTTGCAACGGCGTCATTTCCCACATAGAAGAGAGGCTGGCGCGTCCGATCGGGAGCGACCATCTTGCGGACGCGTGTCGGAGAATGGCGATAACCGAATGACGCATCCGAGGAGAATGATTCGGCGGAAAGTAAGGTGATCGGCTTCTTGAATGACTCCACGCGATCGCGGAAGGAAACGGGCGCGCTCTTCAAAGAACCCTCCTTGACTTGGATGACAACGGGAAGCGACGACTCGATGAGGTACTCCTTGTCGTCCATTTTTGAACGAACCGTGATACGGTCGCGCTCGACGTCGACAACCTCAGTAACGAAAGGCAAAAACGACGCGTCAAGAAAGACACTCAATTCCGCAGGAACTTGGCCCGTGTCGCCGTCAGCAGATTTTTCACCGCAAAAGACGAGATCGGCCCCGCCGGTCTTCTCGATGGCGAGCGCAAGTGTGCGGGCTGTCGCGAGAACATCGGAACCGGAAAAACGTGCATCCGTCAACTGGTAAGCATGGTCAAAGCCATACGAAAGCGCTTGACGAAGTGAAGAGCGTGACTGTCTCGGTCCCATCGTGACCGCATCGAGCGCTTGAACTTGTCCTGCCAGGGATTCGGAAGTCGCGCGCGCCATGGCGAGAGCAAAAGCGTCACCGGGATTAGGGATCGATCCCGCCGTATCGCGCAACAGCGAACCCGTCACAGGATCTGTTTCCATGTTCCGCTCGTCCGGAACTTGTTTGACACACGTGACGATACGCATCCTGTCCGCTCTCACCTTTCTTGTTTCAGTCTATATTCTCCCCGGAATCAAGACTGAACTTCCTACGCTCGGCACTCCCTGGGACACTCACAATTCAATCAGTGAACCAGGATTCATCATCCCATCCGGATCGATCATGCGCTTCAGCGATTCCAGAAGCACATAAGAACTCCCGTGTTCTTTTTTCATCCAACGGGCGCGGTGCTTGCCGACGCCGTGGTGGTGTCCCACCGATCCGCCGTGCTCCAGCGTCACTTCCATCACAATGTTCCAAACGGCTTCATAGACGCGTTTCACTTCATCGACATCGGGAGACGGGAACGCGCCGAGTTGAAAGTAGATGTTCGTTCCGTTGATGTAGCTGTGCGATGAATGCCCGGAGAAGAAAAGGACCTCCGGCACCTCATAATAGACGCGATCCACTGTTTTTTCGTAGATATCGGCGATGACACTCCAGTCGGCCGCAATTTCAATCGTATCGACCAGGATACCGCTCTTACCATACTTCTCGTAATCGTCTGCGGCATCGTTGCGGTGCACGTACCAGAGGTCGAGCGGTTTTTCACCGGCGGAGATTGCTCCGTTCGCCTTGGCGATCTCATCGATGATGACACCCTCGGCTTCGGCGATCTCCTTGCGCCCCTCTGACCAGAACAAGAGAAGACTCTCGTTTTCTTCCATGAAAGCCCCGTAAGGCTTCTCACATTCGAGCCAATCGTGAAGCCTGACAACGGCAGGCTTGATGCCGGTCCTCATGACCTGACGGATAATTTCGAGTCCTTGACGCATCGTCTCAACGCGGTATGCCTGCTTCCAAACGGCCTCCGGAACCGGAAACATCTTGACCGTCACTTCCGTGATGACGGCAAAGGCGCCTTCGGAACCGAGAAAGAGATGTCTGAGATCAGGTCCGGTCGCGCGCCGCGGCACGTTCTTGATGCGCACGACCGTGCCGTCCGCGAGAACGGCTTCCAGACCGACAAGCAAATCCTCAATAGAGCCGTACCCCGTAGAGAATTGTCCCGTCGATCGCGTCGCCGCGAGTCCGCCCATCTGGGCGAGATCCATCGACTGCGGATAATGGCCCAGCTTGAAGCCTTTATCCTGAACGATCGCCTCGAGATCCCGGATGAGCATGCCTGCACCGCATGTCACTTGAAGCGATAAGTCGTCGAGTTCGATTAATCGATTGATGCGTGAAAGATCAATCACGACCGTTCTCTCGTCGCGCGTTTCGGCACCTGCAAGCACGCCGGAACCGCCGCCGTACGGGATAACGGGCACACGGCGATCATGACAGAGCCGGAGCACCCTCGAGACTTCCTCCGTTGACTCAGGGCGGACAACGGCTTGCGGAAGTGTCGCTTCCCAGCCGAGATGTCTTTGTAACATACGAAGTGCGTACAGGTCGACGGCTTTTTGGGCTCTGACCGATGCTTCAAGAATGACATCCTCTTGACCGACGATGTCTTCCAACGCCTTAATTAATGTGCTCATAATAATTCCTCAAACTCTCTGAATCATTTCGTTTGATAGTATTTGTTTGTTTTGTCGATCAACCGTTGCGATCCTGCGGATCAGCCCGGACATAGGCTCATCGTCCGGTCCGCATCACCTTCGCCGTCACAAAGAGCGTGCGGCGATCACATCTATCCCCGTTCCGACGATGTCTTTCGCGATAACATCTCCCTCATGGACGGGGGCTTCAACCGTAATGGAGCGCATGGCGCGCACCGCTTCGGCAACTTTCCCTTTAGGCAATGGGCGGCTGCTGATGACCGGCAACATACAATTCTTGGCACCCTTGATTGCGACGACAGACGTCATCATACGCTCGGGACGAAGGACCTCCGCCGCAGCAAACGATGCTCCGCGCATACAGGCGTTCCCCTCCACTGAAATCAACGCACCGGTACCCGCATCAATCTGAACGGACAGTTCACACCCTCTCGGACAGTTGATACATATGAGCTTTTTCTCCATCGCTTACCTCCGTCCCCAATCCCGGCTTTTCGCTCGCACGTTGTCTCTGTTTCGGCTTCTCATTTCCACGTCCTTACTTTATGCCTCGATACGGATCTCTAGCGGCACGCCGGGCTCGATAAGAGCCAGATCCGTTTTGGAGAGCTTCAGCGCGACCATCTCCGCAGGGCGGACAACCAACGACCTCTCGCTCTTAATGATCTTGTCTCCCTGTCTCATCACGACACGAACGTTGTTCTGCATCTTGAGAACGCGCAAATAGAACGACAGCTCGTCACCGCCGTAGCCGATCCGATACTTTGTCGGGAGAAGAGACGCGACATTCTCTCCCGCCATCACATCCAGCGGCTCGGAGGCGGGCGCATGGCCGTCAAGGTACCGGACGGCTCCCCGCGCGGCGGCTTCCGCACTGTCGGAAACGTAATCGACTAAATCGAAGACGATCGAGACATTGCCGGCGGCAAAGATACCCGGCACCGACGTCATCATGGATTCGTCGAGCACAGGCCCCTGCGTTACGGGTGAGATGAGGATGCCCGCCTTTCGGCTCAATTCATTCTCAGGAATAAGCCCGACCGATAGGACGAGGAGGTCGCAAGTGATGTCCTCCTCTGTCCCCCTGATCGGCCGCCTATTCTTGTCGACTTTTACGACACGGACTCCTTCGAGCCTTTCGCGGCCGAACACTTCCTTCACCGTCGTCGATAAATAAAGCGGTATGTCGTAGTCGATCAGGCACTGATAGACGTTGCGCGCCAGGCCGCCGACTTCCGGCATGAGCTCATAGACGCCGAGGACCTCAACACCCTCAAGGTGCATGCGCCGCGCCATGATCAACCCGATATCACCCGAACCGAGAATGACGGCGCGCCTTCCGGGCAAATATCCCTCAAGATTGATGTAATGCTGAACCGTTCCTGCCGTCATCACGCCGGCCGGCCGCGTTCCGTAGATCTCAACCTGACTCCTTGTCCGCTCGCGACATCCCATCGCGAGCACGATGGCGCCGGGTTGTATCTCCAGCACTCCCTCCCCCGGGCTCACGGCTTGTATCACTTTGCCCTCGATCGAGAGAACCATCGTATCCATAAGCAGCGATACGTCGCTGGCTTTCAATGCTTCGATGAACCGTTCGGCGTACTGAGGTCCCGAGAGCTGTTTTTTGAACCGGATCAGGCCGAACCCGTCGTGTATACACTGTTGCAGAACGCCGCCGAGGTCGTCGCTTCTCTCGATCAGCGTCACATGCTTGCCCAAGCGCGACGCCTCCAGCGCTGCCGCTAACCCCGCAGGTCCGGCACCGATGACGGCGATGTCAGTCCTGATCACTTTCATGATGTGCTCCCGTCCGGCTCGCGAGAGACTCCGCCGGTTTCAACGGCAGACGTCTGTGTCTCACAACAATCACTCTTATCGCATCTCTCTCGTATCGTTCCGGCCACTATGTAAGAATTCTCACCTTGTTTTCGAACCTCCTCGGGGCGCAGCCCCGTCTCGCGGGCGATGATCTCAAGAATCCTCGGACCGCAAAAACCGCCCTGGCAACGTCCCGCCGTCGCGCGCACGCGCCGCTTGATCGCGTCAAATGTGACGGCGGGAATCGGCCTCCTGATCGCATCGACGATTTCTCCCTCGCTGACCGTTTCGCAACGGCAGACGATATGGCCGTACATCGGATTTTCCCTGATAAGGCGGTCTTGCTCTTCCTTTGAAAGCTCGGAAAAGACGACAGGTCTCTCCCGTATCGGATTCCAATCATCCTTGCGCGACAACGTGCCGAGCTCCTCCGCCGTCAATCCTTCAACCATTTTTGCGATGGCGGGTGCCGCCGCGAATCCGGGAGACTGGATACCGGCGACGTGAATAAATCCCTTTACGGTACGCGACCGCTCAATAATGAAATCCTCTTTGTAATCTGCAGGACGGATGCCGGCGAAACTTGCGATGATATCGGATCGCTTCGTCCCCGGGCAGACGATCGCACCCCTCTCCATCACGTAATCGAGATCCTCCGGTTGCACAGAGAGATCCGTCTTGTCCAAGATCTCCACGGCGTTCGGTCCCCAAAGCGGATTGCCTGAGACGGTTCGCTGGATACCGCCGCCCTTCGAATGCTTAAAACGGGTGGGCAGTTTGCCGTTCAGCGCACGCATTGGACCTTTCTTTTCTTTATCGAAGATGGCGATTACGCCTTTTCTCGGATGCAACGTGTAGAACTGGTCGCCCGCCATCGCTGCGATCTCATCGGCAAAAATGCCCGCGGCGTTAATCACAAGACGTCCCTTGACAATGCCTCTATCGGTCACGACTCCTTGAACTTTGCCGTCGTCGACATCAACATCGACAACTTCCGTCGAGAGAAAAAACCTTACGCCATTCATGAAGGCATTTTCCGCGAGAGCGATCGTGACCTCGAAACCATCGACAAAGGCACTCGTCGGCGCGAAGAGGACACGCCGCGGTCTCACCTCTATGTCCTTTTCCATTTCCATAAATCTGTCAGGAGAGATAAAGCGCATTCCCGGCACCTTGTTCAGACGACCTGCGAGCCACACCATCCACGGTATGTGGCGATCCTTTTTGTCGTAAGACAGAGCATAAGAACCTATCCTTCTGAAGTGAAACTGGAGATCCCTCGCCCACTCGGTGTACATGGCATTCCCCTCGACATTGAGCTTGGCTTTCAGTGTCCCCGGTATCACGGCATTGCCCGGATGGATCATGCCGTTATTCGCCTTGGACACGCCTTGCGAGACGTCGTCGCCTTTCTCCAGGACAACGATGTCGAGGTCGTACTTGGACAATTCGCGGGCAATGCCTGAACCGATGACGCCCGCCCCGACGATGATCACGTCGGCCTCGGCCAAGACACCGAGTGACCTGCCTTGCTCAATAAGTTCAGTTTTAGGAATATAGGCAAGACTCTTTCCGCCACAGGACAGATGATTGATGACGTTTCTGACTTTCTTCAACTTGGCAATGCGGTGAGCGAGATCGTCCGCTACCTGCCACGCGGGAACCTCGCCTTCAAGGATGACAACTCCATCCTCACGCAGTGTCGCGTCGACAGGGAAATGCGCAGTATCGACATACTTAGCAATGATCCTTTTTAAGCGCTTGACCATACCTACCTCACGCACGTTCATCACAGAGATCAACGCTCTTGAGTCAAGTCTCTACAACCAAGATATCAAAGATCCGTCGAATATACAATCCTGTATACATTCAACTTACTTTAAACGTTTACACCTGTTAAACCCTTCTTCACCGTAGAAACGTTATACCAACTGCTAAAAAAGCCTCACCTTATTCTCGTACGATCGGGGCATAAAAGATTATCTCATCACGCTTTCTCGCTCCCAGATCGGCACATAGACATTATTCCTGTAGTTGGAGACATAGGCGGGACGTATGATCTTATCGTCCCTGATCTGCTCCAACCGGTGAGCACACCACCCCGCCATTCTCGCCAAAGCGAACATGGGCGTGTACAAAGCATCATCTATACCTAGTATCTTGTAAACAAAGCCGGAATACAAGTCGACATTTGAAGAAATGATCTTGTTTTTATCTTCTTTAAAAATTTTCGCCGTAATCGTTTCGATATTGTGAAGCAACTCGAACTCTTCCATCTTCCCCTTGTCTTCGGCGAGTTTTCCTGCCATCTGCTTCAAAATAGCCGTTCTGGGGTCACTCAGTGTGTATACGGCATGTCCCATACCGTAGATAAGCCCTTTGCCGTCAAAAGCCTGTTTGCCCAAGATTTTCCTGAGATAGGATTCAAGCTCCACTGTATCGCGGTAGCGGCAGTTTGCCATAATGTCTTCTTTCATGGTCTCAACCTTGTGGTTGGCGCCGCCGTGTTTCGGACCTTTGAGCGAACCGATGGCCGTCGCCATCGCCGAATATATATCCGTGCCTGTCGATGAGACGACATGCGTTGCGAAGGCGGAGTTATTGCCGCCTCCGTGATCAGCCTGTACGACGAGACACAGATCGAGGAGCTTCGCCTCAAGGTCGGAATACTCGCCGTCCCGACGTATGAGATGCAGCATATTTTCCGCCGTCGATTTGTCTGCTCTGGGGTTGTGGATGACAAGCGACTTTCCCTCGAAGTAGTGTTTCATCATCTGGAACGAATAAGCGATCATCATCGGCATTTTGGAAATGATGTTGAGTGACTGAATAATATTGTTCTCAAGCGATAAGTCGTCCGGATTTTCGTCGTACGAATACATTGTGAGAATCGCCCGCTGCAATTTATTCATCACGTTCTTACTCGGGAGCTTGAGCAGCACGTCCTGAGTGAAGTCTGTGTGCAACGAGCGGTTATCTCCTAGAATGCTCCCGAATTCATCAAGATCTTCCCGTGAAGGCAGAGAACCGAACAACAGAAGAAAGATGACTTCCTCAAATCCGAATCTGTCTTCTTTTTGAAAATTCTCTATGATTTCATTAATCGATATGCCGCGGTAATAGAGTTTACCCTCGGCGGGTATTTTCTCGCCGTTCTCGACCGTATACCCTTCGACCGACGCCACGTTGGTGATGCCGACCAGGACACCTGTACCGTTCTTATTGCGCAGTCCTCTTTTTACGGAGTATTCATCGTAAAGTGCGTTATCGATATATGTGTTCTTCTCAACTTCGCGGAGCAGTTTCTCGCTTATCGAATCTATGAGACAAAATTTCTCTTCCATTGTTCGATCCTCTTTTTATATTTTTTCTATGATGTAATCGGTAAATTCCGTCGTTGTCGCATGCCCGCCCAAATCAACCGTGCATTTTTCCTTATTCCGGAGAATGTCGCGGATGGCGTCATTCAGCCTGTCACTTTCCGCTCGATAGCCTAAATGCTCAAGCATCATGGATGCCGACAGGATTAGCGCAGTGGGATTGGCAAGGTTCTTGCCGGCTATATCGGGTGCCGTACCGTGCACCGCCTCGAAAATGGCGTGATCGTTGCCGATATTTGCCGAAGGCGCGAGTCCGAGCCCGCCCACTAAGCCCGCACAGAGATCGGACAGTATATCCCCGTACAGGTTCTGTGTCAGAATGACATCGTATCGTGTGGGGTCGATGACGAGCTGCATGCACATGTTGTCAATCAAGATTTCTTCAGTTTCCACACCGGGGTATTCTTCGCCTACCTGTCTCGCCACATCCAAGAACAACCCGTCCGTGAGCTTCATGATGTTCGCTTTTGTGACGACGGTCACTTTTTTCCGACCGTTCGCCACGGCGAATTCATAGGCTTTTCTGGCGATTCTCTCCGATTTGTCCCTCGTGATGATTTTGATGGAGTGCATCTCATCCTTAGATATTTTCTTTTCCACACCCGCATACACGTCTTCCGTATTCTCCCGGAATACGACGAGGTCGACATCTTCATACTTGCCAAAATCACCGTATGTCTTGATCGGCCTGATGTTCGCATAGAGATCAAAAGTCTTTCGCAGTGCGACGTTGATGCTTCTGAAACCCTTTCCGATGGGCGTTCCGATCGGACCTTTGAGGGCGACTCTGTTTTTCTCGATGCTCTCAAGCAGCCCTTCTTCCATCAGACTGCCCGTCTTCCCGTACACGTTGATGCCCGCTCTTTTTACATCAAAGACCAAGTCATTGACTAGATACTTTATGACTTTCATGGCGGAGTGCGCAATCTCTTCGCTGATGCCGTCTCCGATGATGACCGTAATCTCTCTCATGAATATTCCCCATCATGTATTCATAACCGTTTTACTCAAAACAGTTACAAACTCTTCCTCACGTAATTTAAATAGCCGCCCATCTGCAAGACCGCGATCTGTCTTTCAGAAAAAACCGATGTCAGCGCGATCTCAACATCCTTTGTTTTATTGACAAGCGTCGCCTTTCCATCCTTGATGGCGCGGTGTATGTCGGGAATGACCACGTCATCCAAATAATCCACTTTGTCGTAGTCCTGCGGGTCGTTGAATACAAGCGGTATGATGCCCGAATTGATCAAGTTGGCGAAGTGAATCCTCGCGAATGATTTCGCGACGACTGCCTTGACTTTAAGGTAGAGCGGTACGAGTGCCGCATGTTCGCGCGACGACCCTTGACCGTAATTGTCGCCGCCCACGACAATGCCGCCGCCATGTTCATCCGCGACCTTCTTGAAATCAGGGGTAATCGTGTTAAATGCGAAATTTGCCAGATAAGGTACATTTGACCTGAACGGCAAAAGCCTGGCATTGGACGGACATATGTCGTCGGTCGTGATGTTGTCGCCTGTTTTCAAAATGATCCTGCCTTCAATTTTTTGCCCCAACGCCTCGCCCAGAGGGACTTCCTTAATGTTGGGACCCATGACGACGGGGCCGTTTCGATCCTCCTCGGTCGGATAGACAAAGAACGCCCCCGTTACTCCGTAAGATGTCAACTCGTCCACTTTGAGATCGATATCGAGATATTCAGGGGTCGCAAGACACCCCTTGATGGCGGATAGAGCGGCCGTCTGGGGAGAAACAAGATAGACTCCAGCGTCCATCGTCCCCGATCTTCCCTTGAAGTTTCGGTTAAATGTGCGCAAAGACACACCGCCGGACTTGGGCGCCTGCCCCATGCCGATGCAAGGCCCGCATCCTGACTCGAGTATCCTCGCGCCGGCTTTTATAAAAGTAGACAAGGCCCCATTCTCCGCCAAGATACGCATAATCGTGGCGGAGCCGGGGGAAATCACAAGGCTCACATCCTCATGCACTTTGTTGTTCTCAAGAATCTTTGCGGCTTTCATCATGTCGGTGTAAGACGAGTTGGTGCATGAACCGATGGCGACTTGGTCGATTGCCAAGCCTTGCACGTCGCGTACTCTCATGACATTGTCGGGAAGATGCGGACAGGCTACCATGGGAACAATGTCATCGAGATTGATCTCCAACACGTCGTCGTAGACCGCGTCCCGGTCGGGTCCCAGTGGCGTGAAATCCTCGCCCCTTCCCTGTGCGGTCAGGAATTCCAACGTCCTCTCGTCACTTGGGAAGATAGAGGTCGTCGCTCCCAGCTCCGCTCCCATATTGGCGATCGTCGCCCTGTCTGTCACGGATAGCGTCGCGACACCTACGCCCGTGTATTCCATAATGTAGCCGGTACCGCCTTTGACAGAAAGCTTTTGAAGGATTGAGAGAATAACATCTTTTCCGTTGGCATAATCGGCAAGTTGTCCCGTGAGTTTGACGTTAAATATTTTCGGAACAATGATATGATAGAAACCTTTCGCCATGGCGACGGCGACATCCAATCCGCCTGCCCCGATCGCGAGCTGTCCAAGCCCACCGCCCGTAGGCGTATGGGAATCGGAGCCTATAAGAACCGTATTCGGCTTGCCGAACCGCTCAAGATGCACCTGATGGCAGATGCCGCCACCCGCCTTCGAGTAGATGATGTTATGCCTTCCTGCTACCGACTTGATGAATGCGTGGTCGTCAGCATTTTCATAACTTTGCTGCAACAAGTTGTGGTCAATATAGGCGACAGACAAATCAGTCTTGACATCATCGATCTCAAGCTTTTCCAATTGCAGGTATACCATCGTACCCGTGGAATCCTGAGTCAAGGTCTGGTTGACCTTGATCTTGATTTCATTACCCTGTTTCAAATTCCCCTCGAGCAAGTTTTGAGAGAGAATTTTCATCGCCATGCTCTGATTCATGCTTTCCCCCTGCGCATAAATAATTAAGAAAGAGTATATTCGATTACTCTTAGATGGTATTTAGTGTGTCTATTACAAACTTGACCCCTCATGCTCCTGTTTTTTCTGCCAAAAAATCATGGGGCGATCGCTCAGTTCATCGAAGACGCCGCCCCTTGTTCACCAATTTTTCCGCCGAATAGTACAGTTCCGGAACTGACCTGTCATCAACTAGGAAGGACTTTCGATAAAAAAGCGCGCGTTCGGTCTTTTTGAGGATGGTCGAACACCTGTTCGGGAGTACCCTGTTCGACGATCATGCCTTCATCCATAAAGAAAACGCGGTTACTGATCTTACGGGCGAAACCCATTTCGTGCGTCACAATGACCATCGTCATGCCACCGTTTGCCAGTTCCAGCATGACATCCAGAACCTCCCCGATCATTTCGGGGTCGAGCGCTGAGGTCGGCTCATCAAAGAGCATCGTTTTCGGATTCATGGCAAGCGCCCTGGCGATGGCGATTCTCTGTTTTTGTCCTCCGGAAAGGCGTCCCGGGTATTCATTTATTTTGTCCATGAGGCCGACCCGATCAAGGAGGTATCGGGCTTTTTCTTGAGCCTCGCTCACAGTCAAGCGTTTCAGTTGGATCGGAGCCAGCGTGATGTTCTCCAAGACCGTCAGGTGCGGAAAGAGATTGAAGTTCTGAAACACCATCCCCATATGGCTTCGCACTTCATTGATATCCGTCTTCGGATCGGTAATGTCGACGCCGTCCACCGTAATCGTCCCCGATGTCGGTGTCTCAAGCAAATTGAGACACCGCAGAAATGTACTTTTGCCCGAACCGGACGGTCCGACGATGACGATTTTCTCCCCGTCAAGGACCATCTCGCTGATGTCTTGCAAGACGGCGAGTTCACCGAAATTCTTGTGTAGATTCTCAACGATGATCACTGCGTGCCAACCGCCTTTCTAAAAGCTTCATCAGTCGGGTCAGGAATGCCACGATCACAAGGTAGATCAACGCAACGGCGATCAGGGGCAACAGAGGGTCGAACGTACGCGCGCGGATGAGGTCCCCCGCGCGGGTAAGATCGGACACCGCGATATAACCCGCCACCGCCGTTTCTTTGAGCAGCGTAATCAGCTCATTGAATAACGCCGGCAACGTATTTTTTACGGCCTGCGGGAGGATTATCCTGCGCATCGTCATGCCGTACCCGAGCCCCAAGGAACGTCCCGCCTCCATTTGACCGCGGTCAACGGACTGTATGCCGGCGCGAAAGATTTCTGCCACGTAAGCGCCGCTGTTGAGGCCGAACGCTAAAGCGGCCGCCAATACTTTATCGACAGCAACACTGGCAAATACGACATAATAAATAATCAGGAGCTGAACGACAGCGGGTGTCCCGCGGATGACTAACACGTAGGCATCCGCGAATTGACTCAACACCGGAATTTTCCGCCCGTGGAACTGCGAGACTTTAATGAGCGCCACCATCAACCCGATGACGATACCGAGCAGGCTCGCCATGATCGTGACTTTGAGTGTGACACCCAGACCGTCGACCAACCACTTCCATCGGTCGTCAACGATAAAATCGTTGTAAAAATTCTCCTTCAGCGTACTGAAGGAGAATGCGATCATCGTACTCATTTACTTCTGGCTGGACTTGCGGATCAGGACAACCTGTTTTGCGTCTGTGTAGGGATCGGAGAATGACACATTGACCTTACGGTCTTCATCGACCGTCATTCCTGCGGCAATCACTTGGATTTTGCCGCTTTTCACCGCAGGGATCAGCCCGTCGAAGTTGACATTCTCCACCTGCAGTTCCATATCGAGTTTCTTGGCGACGGCTGCCATGATGTCGATGTCCACGCCGATGATGTCATTGCCTTGCGTATATTCATATGGCGGGAATGTGGGTTCGGTACCGACGATGAGCTTGCCGTTCGGAGCGCCTACATTATAATCAGGCGCTTTGCCGCCCTGGTTGACATGGGACTCTTTGAACTTCACGATGCTGCCATCGGCTTTCAGTGCAGCAATCACCTCATTGATCGCCGCCAAAAGCTCCTCCGAGCCCTCTTTGGCAACGCCCATGGCGTATTCTTCAGGGTCAAACCCTACATCGAGAACAACGAGCTCGGGATTCTGGTCAGCGTAGGCTTGGGCCGTATCGGCGTCCACAACGATACAGTCTACTTTTTTCTGTTTCAAAGACGTGACGGCATCGACATACGCGGTAAAACGCTCAACCGATTTCGCCTTAATCTCCTCCGACGAAGCGATTTCATCTCCGATCGTTCCCAGTTGAACACCGATGACTTTTCCTTCCAAGTCCTCCTTGCTTCCGATCTTAACGTCTTCCGTACCGCAAGCGGTCAGAAGAATGAGAATCATACTCAGCATGAGCGCGAGTGCCAGTGTTAGTTTTTTCATAAATTTCTCCAATCAGTACCTTAGCGCGACGGCTATCCGATTGTAGCTGCCGCGGATTATTAATGTTTAATTTATATAATATTCTGGATAATCTTGCAAGATAAAATATCAAATTCAGAAACAAGTCGAATATACCGCGCTGATATCGTGACTTTTTGATGAATTTCAACAATTGAATCGGGCGTTCTTATCAATGCATACATATTCATATTGATGCAGAAGAAAAATTGCGCCGTGTTCCCCGCAAGTCTAGTGAAGAACGCATCATTGAGTAATTGTTGCTGCCCGCCCTGCCCGACGAGTGGCTACGCAATCAGCGCCAACAAGTGTGATGACACTTTTTTATTTAGAGTATGTGCCCGTAATGACGGCTTCCGCTAATACCTTTCCTGCCATTGCCTTCTGCAATGATGCCAAGTTAAAGCCTTCGTTCAAATCAAGCGATTCCGATAAAGCGTATACCGTGATGACATAGGTATGGACGCCGGAGGGAGGGGTAGGGCCGCCGTAACCGACTAGGCCAAAATCGTTTTTACCCTGCACGATTTCCGCCGGCCAACCGATGCTCGCATTTTCCTGAATATCACACGCAGCGCCATTGACCGGGATATTGACTGCAAGCCAGTGCACCCAGTCACCTCCATCGGGATCGACCATCGTGACCGCAAGAGTCAACGCGCCTTCAGGAATATAGTTCACTGACAGCGGCAGCGAGAGCGATGGCACATTCCCCTTCGCAAACTGTGTTCCTTTCGCGCCATATTCAGGATTTATGGCATCGTCCATGATACCTGTACTTGTAACCGCCATATCGGGCAGCGTGGCGGGCTCAGTCGCCGTCGAGGGCTCAGTTGCGGGACTCGTCTCCGGAACCGTTGGGGCCGTCGTCTGATCAGGCGTCGGTTCCGACTCTGAAGCTTCCGGCACCGATTCGCTTGACCCTGCCGGTTCGGGTGAGGCACATGCTGATGTCAAGAGCAAAAGCAGTATGAGCAAGAGTGAAAGCATACGTATTTTCATTGAAGCATCTCTCCTTTATTGACTTAAGCTATGATATACCTCTGAGATAAGGAATACAATATTTTTTGTCTTATACCGCTACGACAGACGCATGATGGGGAACGATTTCTCCTTTATACAAATTCATTACAATAAACAATCCGGTTGACTCCAAGGGCTAAGCTGCGGTAGTTTCCAGAGTCATCTTAAATTGATCAAATCGACTTTGACAAAGCCTGTTCAAAAATCATAAAATATTTTATAATTCTTTTTGTCATTCGTCCTTTGAGGGCGCGAGCAAGAAAAAAATATAATGACAGAGAGTTAGTAAATCTTGAAGAAATTTAATGAAGTAGCTTTTTTTATATTGGCAGCCTTAATATTTATTTCCATATTGATTATGCCGAGTATTGTCAATATGCCGGATCTCTATCTTATAAAAGGCGATGTGCTTAATTTTTCAGATGGTTGGACTTGGAGAGGCGATCAATACGAAAATAAATATAGTTTACCCTATCATTTCAACGTGGGGAAATCCGAAACTTTAGTGATAGGAAACACTCTTCCCGATGATTTGCCCGCAGGCTCTATGTTAGCTATGAAATCCGTAGCAAATTCTGTTGTTGTAAAAATTGACGGAGAAACGATCTACGAAATGGGCAATGACAGAGAGAAATTCCGGGGAAGGGATTTGGGTACATTTTGGGCATTTATGAAAATTGAGCCGCAACACATGGGCAGGGAAATTGAAATTTCTCTTTTTTCCAATAGATCCGCATCGCATGGTGTCGCTTACGAGATATTCATAGGTTCAGAAGGCGCCTTGTACGGACACCTTTTTATGCAAAAAGGTTTATGGAATCTTTTCGCGCCTATTACCATTATTTTGGGGTTGACAATCATTTTAGTTTACTTTTTCTTCGGTGTCTTCAAAGAGAAGAATCGAAGTCTTCTTTATCTTGGACTTTTTGCCTTTATCATGGGCAACTGGTTTTTAGGCGAGTCACAAATGTTGCAGCTTCTAACAAATAACGCATATTTTGCCTTGAGGCTCACCCATCTTATGACATTGCTCGCTCCTATAGTTGCCTGTTTATATCTGCGCGAAACCGTTCCGATGAAAAAGAGATTTTTTACCGATTTTTTAGTAACTTTGGCCATTATTAATTCAGTTGTCACGCTGGGGCTGGAGTATATGAATATCCTCGGTCTTCCCGATACCATTAATATGACAATGGTGCTTATATTAATCATCTGTGCGTATTATATTGTAATTCTTATTTTAGAATCATTTGTTTATAAAAACGAGAGAGCTTATAAAGAATTGAAGCTGCTGTCCATTATTTTTATCTTCGGGATTGCAGAAATAGTAGCATATTTTATAAATGGACAGCAGTTAACATCAAACTATCTACATGTTGGCGTATCGGTTTATATAGCCTTAATGATTAAATCCCAGTTTAAATACTATTTGGAAAGAAAAAAGATAAGAGAAGAAAGGGATTTTTTTGAGCAAAGAGCCTATATCGATGCATTGACAGGCGCAAACAATCGTGCAAGATACATGGATGATATAGATAAAATCACCCAACCGGAAGGAACCATTATTGTACAGGCTGATACCGACAGGTTGAAATATATAAATGATTTCTTCGGTCATTTTTCCGGCGACCAATCTATCGTTGATACCTTTGAAATTCTGAACAAAAACTTTCTGCATTTAGGCACTGTCTATCGTACAGGCGGTGATGAATTTACTGTAATAATTGAAAATGCCGGCATAGATAAAGTAAACGCGGTCATTGAAAAAATTCGGAATGACGCAAAACAAGTAGACCAAAAAAGAGAGTATGACTTTTCTATGTCCTTGGGGGTAGCGGAATATGATGCTTCTTTAGACAAAAGTGTTTTTTCTACTACTATTAGAGCCGATCACAAAATGTACGATGATAAAAAAAGACTTAGAAATACCGTGCCTGCAAAAATACCCGATGACAGAGTCTAGCAGAACTGGAAAATGGCATTAGAGCGTCATGGGGCACATTGATCCCCCAGAGTACAGGCAAAATCTTGGAAGCACTGCCTAAAATAGTCCGACATATGGTCAGAACCCTCTGCTGTCAGTGCGTTCAATGATCACTTGTATAGTCCAGCATGATGACATTTTTCTTGTGGGGCAGATAGAGAACTTCGACCTCACCTGTTCTCAGATTATGCAAATCTGCCACTTGAACCCCAAACAAGGAACTGAGCAGCTCAGGCTCGCCGTATTCCTGCTTAATACTGATGTCAAACCGTATTTGAGGATCCGGGCCTTGCCAGACGCTTGTTTGAGCGTAATTCTGAATCTCTCCCGGAGCGGCATGACCGTACAACAGGAGTTCGCCGAAGTCAACGATGGAATACATTGAGCTCAACGCATAGCCAGGACGGATGATGTCTTCCGCTTTTTTAGACGCAGGCGAGATAAAAGCCGGCAACGCCAGCAACGCAATCCCCGTTACAGGAGCAAACATCCAGGGGGAGGCGGGATGTAAAAAAAGCCAACCGTTTCCGCCGCTATGCTGCTTATAGGATATTAGGAATAGTCCCGCCGCATAGGCGATATTGAAGATCAGCCAACCCCAAACCCACAGTCTCTTATCGGCTTTGTAGCTGGCCCCCGCTACGGCAAAGGCAGGGTTGAAGCCATTTTGGTTGAGCCTTAAATCGATGTATTTACCCGGCTCGTACTTATTCTCTTGAGGTTTGCTGTCGACGACCGTCAGCCTGACTCTCGCCGGACTGCCGGCCAAGTTTATAAAACTAAGCAACAGCTCCAGCTTGGGCATTCCCTCACTCTCTCCAGCTTTCTCACAGGACAGGATCTTCGCCTCGACGAGTTTACCTTTTTTTTGAATTTTTTGAAGTTTCTTCACATGTTTCCTCGATTTCGTAATGAAGGAGGCAATCAATAGGCTCTGCAACGTCCACAGGATCGCGCCGACAGCCAACAAGACGGTGGCGACGGTCGGAGTCGAACTTATCGTGGACGCCACCCTCAGAAAGAATAAGGGAAAAACATACATAAAAAAGAATGGAATGAGTAAAAGCAAGTAGAAGAACATGGCATATTCCTTTCTAAACGTCTTGCTCAATAAGGAATCCGTTCATGTCTAACGCAAGTTGATGCTGTGATATTAGTATAATTGATATAATAACTATGCGCTAATGGTCTATGGTCTTATTTAGGGTATTTTTCACAACAATGAATTCAGATCGAACATCTGGAGATGGGGGTGAGATGAAAATGATTCGTCCAAAATCCGTAACCAGGATCGTAACTGTCATACTCGTTGTGGTCTTATCGGTTGCATGTTTGTCCTCGTGTCAGGGTACAGCTAAAGAGCCTCGTGAGACATTTCTGCTTCCACTTGTTCGTGAGGGAAAGCTGGGGACATTGGAGGGGTGTTTCGCAATAAGCTACTCTTTCCCATCGTTGTGGGAAGAATCGGATCTTGTGATTTACGGGAGAGTGCAGAGCTGGCTAAGCGAAATCGCCGGAGACGAGAATGGCGTGCATCAGACGTTCCACGATGTCATCGTTCTGGAGACTTTCAAGGGAAAACCGTCAGAGCGCATCGTCATGCTCCAGGAAGGCAGTTCTTCCTATACTTATGAGCATTCACCGATTTACCGGCATGGTGAGGAAATGCTTTTATTCCTGAGAGAAGCAGATCCTTACGACAGTCAACCATACGAAAAAACTTACTGGATGCCTGCCGGTTGGCCATCAGCTCTCCCCGTCTTCAATGATGACGACAACGTGCGTTATGCCCTTGATTTTTACTATTTCATTCCGAACTTGGGTGCCGAAGCAAATATCGCGCTTGACAACTATAACGATCTGTTTGCACAGGACGGTCCGAAAAAGGAAGCCATGTTAGTGACTCTTGATCGGACCATTCCCGATCTTGCCTCATGTCTTCGGGAACAGGATGACTATGTCATTCCGGGCGTCTATCGTGTAGACGATATCCTGGGGCAGATGCGATAGATAACAAATACATTGGGATTAACGGACGGTTAGAATTGAGTGAAATAGCAGGCTAATAAGTGGAATGGATGGCAGAGAATCAACGAGTATTCCGCGCACAGACATGAATATGCAAGCTAGAATGCCGTTATATCAATGCTTTCAGACGACTTTCGGTGCAAGATTCTGACTAGAAATCTTAGGGGCAATGACCTGCATGCCGCGCATGAGAACGCTTCCCCCGCGGACGTCATCGCACAAGTGAATCGATGGGTTGTCGAGGCGGCGCGTGCCCAAGAGTTAGAAGAAGAGAATGACGATGAAGAGGAAGGCGACGGCGGTCGATTGAGCGATGAACCACCCGTTGACTCGGAGAAGTCCGCCCGATCGTCCGCGGTAAGGCAACGGCGAAGACCGAGTTTGGCGCAAAGCTGACGGTCTCTTTAATGGACAGTTATGCGGAAGTCATAACACTGTCCTGGGATGCCTACAACGAGTCTCATGATTTGATCAAGGCAGCTGAAGCCTACAGGGTACGGTATGGCCACTACCCTCGCCGAATTCTGGCAGACAAAATATTCCGCACACGACACAATCGCCAATATTGCCAATCTCGTGGCATTCATCTAAACGGTCCACCTCTCGGTCGACCGCCGAAGGACAGAACGGCCTATAACGAACAGTTACGCCTTGAACGGGAAGACTCGAGTGAACGGAATGCCATAGAAGGCAAATTCGGTGAGGGCAAACGACGCTACAGTTTGGGACTGGTGAGGACGCGGCTGCAAGCAACGAGTGAAACGCAGATTCATCTTGCGTTTTTGGTGATGAATTTGCAAAAGATCCTAAGAGATCTTTTCATCTTCATTTTTTCCATGCGATTTTTCACAAAAGGACGGCATATATTGGCTGCGACAGCGTGATAAAAACCTAACAGCTGATTCGTTCAGTGAACCCTAAATAGCAATAACTCCTTTTTTGATCAATGAAAAACATACACTTGTAATAAAAATCTTAACCTGTATTATTGCAATAGAAATAGCTATATGTAAATCGCACTAGGCGAACGACGCCAGTATAAGCTCAACCGGTATTACTCTGTACAAAGTTTTCTCAGGAAAGCAAAAGAATTGATGACGGCACACATATTTTTATAATTCCGGAATATAATAAAAACGGTAGCAAATTGTATGTAAAAGGAGCCGAGAAAACATGAAAAAAACAATTGTCTTTGTATTCATTATAGCGATTTTTTTGTCCCTTATGGCGTGTGGACGGACTGAGGAAACACCCTCGGCTGATATATCCGCAACAAGCACCGAGGAAATCTATTTTCTCGGGAAAAAACAGATGAAGCTGCTTAAAGAGCGCAAATCGTTTTTGACTATCCTGCTCGAAGCTGAAGAAGAATCTGACCTTAAGAATCTTTTTAATACCTACATCAATTGTGATTTAGACAACCCCAATACTATTTATAAAATTACAATTAACGAATCTTTGGTTCAAGAAGAAATAGCAAAACAATCTTATTTTGATTGGAACGATATTCCGGAGTCATTAAGACAGGCATATCTTAACGGGCTGATGTCTTTTTCTCAATACAACATGCTTTTTTTGCAAAAATACATGAGTTCAGTTAATGTTGGGATTTTCAACCCTATATTCACCGCCACTACCTCTTTTGTGTACAAGGGTCTGAGACAAGTTGAAAGCTATCTATATACGTATTATGACAGTTTTCCAGTTCAAATCTTTTTTTACCCCGGCGATGATGATACGGTTTATGTAACCCTTAGTGTAATACTTACGGAAGATTTTCCAGCTTTTATAAAAAATTTTAAAGAGCGTTTCAATATAACTAATGAACTTAGCTTTGAAGAGATAGACATAAAATGATGTAAACTATCCGCTTTCTGTTTGTATGTAATACACAATTCTCGAAAGTACAAAAACTTCGAGGTGAGTCGTTCCTATGTTTTTAGTTACTGTTCACTGAGGTTCTGCACTTTTACTCGGAGCCGCCTAAGTTGCGGTTTAGATCTCACTTTCCGCGTAAGCGTCTTGTATTCTTTCTTTGATAGCCCCTTTCCTATTCCTCTTGCTTTTTTGCCGAATACTCATGATGATCATCCGCCGGAAAAGGCGGTACTGTCAAGTATTTTTCGCACATTTGTCTTACCTGGTAATGTTTGGGGAGCCACCCCCGGGGGCGGCTCCCCAAACGCGGCGCGACTTTAGGCCCCCTTCTCTTCGGCTATCTCTTGTTCATGTGTTTCCAAGTGCTTCATGTTCATGTATAACTTCGAGCCCCACATCGAGTTCTCCATGTACCGTAATCGGGCACATACGAGCATGAGAGCCGAATGTCCATCAGGGAAGGCTCCCACGACGCGCGTTCGGCGACGTATCTCACGGTTCAATCGCTCAATCACATTATTGCTGCGTATCTTGCGCCAGTGCTCGCGGGGAAACGCCATATATTCCAACGTCTCGTCGACCGAGTCTTCCACCTTCTTCGCGGCAGCTTGTAACTTCATCTCGCGTAGCTTGGCAACGACATCGCGTGCTTTCGTTCTGGCCGCCTCACGATCTTCCTGTGCATGAATCGCTTTTAACATCGCGGCCACCAGTTTTACTTTACTCCGCGGCACCACCGACATCACATTGCGGTAGAAGTGTACTGTGCAACGCTGGTAGCGTGCTGTAGGATAGACCGTGTGTACCGCCTCTAAAAGACCAAGGTTCTTGTCGCCAATGAATAATTGTGTCCCGCGTAAGCCGCGAGCTTTCAGGTCGCGAAGAAAGTTAAGCCAACTCTCCGTGTCCTCTTTCATCCCTTCACATGCACCAAGTACTTCCCGTTCGCCTTCTTCATTCACCGCCATCGCCACAAGGATCGCCACGTTCTCATAACTCCCACCCCAACTGCGTTTCAGGTAGAGACCATCGAGATAGACATAGGGATAAGCAAGCTCCAAAGGGCGTTGACGCCAGGCATCGATCTGAACGTACACCTTCTGGTTTAATCGACTGACCGTACCTGCGCTAACCCTCGTACCCCACAACGCTTGCGTTATGTCCTCTACGCGGCGAACAGATACACCCGCTAGGTACATCTCCACCAAGGCTTCCTCAACGCTTATCTCTCGCTTTTGGTAGCGCTGGATGATCGCCGTTTCAAATGTCAAGTTCTGAAGCTTGGGCATCTTCAGTTCCACTTCGCCCGCTCGCGTCAAAAGCTTGCGCTTGTAATGGCCTGCTCGTGTGTCTTTGCGTGACGCTGTGCGTTCGTAACGACGAGCGTTCGTGAGTCGATCGGCTTCTTCGTCCAGAAGAGCGTTCAGCGTGTCTTCCACACTCTGACGGACAAGTTCGTTCAATTCGTCCTTTATGACACCCTCATTCAGTTGTATAATTTTCTCAGACATGGTTCCTGTTCCTCCTTGGTTTGTCTTGCTTGAAAATCTATTTTACCAAGTAAGGTGGGAGCCATGTCCCTTTTAATTTGTGCGAAACTTATCGTACTTTATCATCTATTTCTCTCACGTTAACTACTCCATAATAAATGGAATAAAGTCCCCCTGTTTTTCTACAAAGAAAAAAGTCAACATAGTAGTTGCTGTGCCGGATGCATTTTTATATATTGCCTTCAGATGTAATTCAATTTCCCATGTCATCTTAATTGGTTTCAAGTGCAGTTTTTCATTTTCAATCCAAATTGTCCAATACGAATCAGGATCATTAATCGTTAACGAATCCATATTCCATTCCCATTCAACTGTCGTTGTGTTGTCGTCCGGGCAATCCGTATTTACACTGAACACATATTCGTCATCATGCTCTTCGTATACAATACTGAAAGAATACGCAGAAAGATCGCCATTATTATTTGTTCCAGCTATACTGATGGCGTAATCCAGCGCCTCACTATATGTAAGAGATAGAGCTTTATCCCAATATTCTACGCTGTTTGTCATCAGAATCTCGCCAATCGAGTCTTCCATTTCAGCGAGTTTATCGTTATAGGTGTCCTCATCAACTTCTTTATCACCTACATAATAAACCGGATTATCCCAATTCGGCTCATTTATATAATATACACGGTCTCTGAATGTTAGGGTGTTGATCTCTGTATGCTCAGCGCTGCAAAAGCCGCTTTTAACCCACTCGTCGCCTTCTCCTATATACGCATACAAGTGTGATTCATTTTTGTCAGCAAAAAGAATGTAGTACAGACCTCCGCCAACAAGAGAGTCCCACCCGGTATTCAGGATTTCCGAGATATAACCGTCATGGTAGGACAAAACGTGCAGTGTACTGTTTAGGATCTCACTATATCCATATTCAGGCTGATATAGTCCTGAAACATAGATCATTTCAGGAAGTCCATCTCCAGTTATATCATAAAAAGTAATCGGACGCGGCGTACGGGATTTATGCTGCCAGGTATATGAAAGGATCTCTTTTCGATTGTTCTCCAGGACCTTTTGATATATGCCGAAGATTGCCTGTTCGTTCGGTTCCACATGAGTAGCAATGATTTTTCCGCCGGGGAGTGTAATCTCATCCTCCGGAATTATATCGCTCCAATACTCTTTAAAATATGGCAGATTTTCAGAGAGTTGAAGTTTCAGGCGGTTTGCATAACCGTAGATTGTTTTTGCAATATTGGGGTACATTTTCCGAAATTCATCTGCACTGATAACCTTTACAATATTTGAAAGTACAGCAACAAGGCCTTCGTCGGCAACATATTCGTAAAAATAGTATTCTCCCATCAAACGACTTTGCGCGAGCTGAACCAGATATTTTTCTACCCATGCCCCGTCTTCCACATCATAAGAAAATACTTCCGCCTGCTTTTCAATCTTCGAATTAAGAAGCGCATTACAGGCGTTTGAAATCTCTTTCATTACTTCAAAATACACGTTATATTTCACATGTGATTCTGTTACAAAGTTATAAGAGTCAACGAGGAGCTTGGCTATCGCAACGTGAATACTCTCTTTCGACACATTGTCCAGTGAAGCTTTAGCTACAGAAAATGTCATCTTTTTTCCACATGCAACAGCAAGTTGGCTGAAATATTCGCAACCGCTTTTGTCAAGGATCATCTTAGCTACATCACCTGCTGCACTGGCTACACTGACATCTTTTGCATTTTTCTTTATATAAAGCAAAAGTTCGCTATACATATTATACGCATCTGCATTCGCTCTCAGCCTTCCGTACATCCCACGCACTTCAAGAAGATCCTCTTCAGCATCCACAATATCGCAGATCACTGAAAGATTTGTTGATATGAGACTACTATCGGTTTTTCCTGAAAGCATTTTTGAAGTACTTATATATGTATTGAATTCGCGTGTCAACGAATAAATATGGAGTTCACATACGGAATTGTAAGCAGCAATCGCTTTTGTGGCAGCATCAGTAATGTTTGTAACTTCTTTGCTCCGTTTATAGAAATCGTCTGAAATCAAACCGTCGGCAGTATCCTGAAGTATTATCGGAAGAGACAGTAACTTAAGCTCTTTATATGCCGTTACCTCTGTTGCCTTCTTATAATTGATATCACTTAGGAGATTCTGTCGCACTGTTAGACTTTCAAAATAGGAGTTTTCAAGTTCCGCATTCTTAATACCGCTTTCAAGCACTTCACATGCATCTTTTGCTATTTTTGCCATATTACTGATAGAGCCGTAGACTTTGAGAACTTCCTCATAGTTCTCCTGCCATTCTATTAATTCTGCATTCTTTTTTATTGTTTCTTCCGGTGCATATTCATAGAAATAATTGACCAAAACTTCCTTTGCTCTGTCATATTTCGTATAGGTGAAGAAAGTTGATGCACTGTTTGCAATTGCCATAACATCATCCATCCAATCAGTTTCTTCTCTGGCATACAGATACAAATCATTCCTTTGAAGATCATTAAGAGCAGCAAGAGATCTTCTGTTATATCGCAGAGGATCGGTTTTCGTTTGTTTGACTTCAACAAGATCGCTGAGACCGTCAAAATCTGAATCGACTAGAATAGGATTGGATTTGATCTTTATTTTTAAAAAACCAAAAAAATCTTTACCAATAGAGATCTCTTCGCCGTTTTTCAGGCCATCGCCGTCCCAGTCATCAGACTGGTTGCCGTATAGATCAAGTACACCGACAAGATTATAGGTATTATCATATAATAGGGTGCCGTTATTGATTAATTCCGTATAAAAATCAGAAATACCGTCATTGTTTGAGTCATATGAGCTGTTATCAGGCAAGTTGATAATCTTATGCATATCGACAATCATCTTGTTTAGAAGAATATAAGCAGAAAAATGTGATGTCTCAGCAGTTACTTTTCCTTCTGTAACAACCTGGTTTTCAAGTTCAATAAGCTCATTCTCTGCTTCGTCATAAAAGTAAATTCGCGGTTCAAAATCATCACCCAGCGTACCAAGAGAAGTATCATAACTGAATTCTATCGTAGCTTTGCTTAATTTTCCGTCCGTATGAAGTTCAAAAGCTGTACCAAGGTATCCTTCAGATACCTCTGAAAGTGCCGGAATGTTTGTTGATGTAATCGGCGTAATGCTTAAGCTTCCAGCTCCAGCAGCATCAGTTTCAGCAATTACATACGCTTCGATAGGATATGCTTCCGAAATCGCACCACTTCCTTTTGCTGTTAAAAAAACTTCATCATATTTTAATGGATCACTGCCACTTTGTATTTCTCTTCCATCATTAACTCCATCATGATCCGTATCAGCATTGATTGGAGCTGTTTTATATTCACTATATTCATCAAAATCAGTAAGTCCATCCGAATCGGTATCAGAAAAGAGCGGACTACTCCAAAGCATTTCTTCTTCCGCGTTTGAAAGTCCATCACCGTCCGAATCTTCGTCTCCGTCGAAAATACCATTCTCATCTGTGTCCTTTTTTAGTGGATCTAACCCAAGAACAACAAACTCAGTATAATCAGATAAGCTGTCTCCATCCGTATCAATTACGTTAATATCCGTACCGATTGTCTTTTCAATCGCATCATAAAGACCGTCCCCATCTGTATCTTTTGTATCATTGAGATCTGCCCATTTTGCCGTAAGCGAAAAAGAGTGATTGACCGGGGTATTGAAATCATATGGGTGAGAAGTGCAATTATCCGTATACCAACCAATAAAAACAAATGCGTCACGGGTTGGGTCTTCCGGACAATGAATAACCTCTCCCTTTTTAACCGTTTGTGCTTTCGGCGCTTTTATGTCCGCAGCATATCCTAAATCATAAACTACTTTACATTCCTTATTGCTCTTATTGCATAACAAAAACCCACATATAGTCATTATGATTACACTGATTAGGGCAATAAGCAGCCAGATTTTTTTCTGTTTGGCTTTCATAGCAATACTCCATAATTAAGGATAGGGTTTCTTTGCTTACAGTTCTTCGTTTTCCCAGAACACCCCATCTCTCTTTACGATTTTACCGTCGTCAAATAGCTGTTTGCTTCTTTTGGCTTGTGAATAAACTACTGACGCTACAACCACAGCAATAATAATCAGAAAGATCCAAACCATATCACTATTCCATTTTAGTTTACAAGCGTCCTCTCCAAATAATTGGAGTTGAAATTAATCGATGCTTTAGTCAGTATATCATTTCCCTTGTCTTCTCAAATCGCCTGCCATTGCTCTTTCGTTATGTTAAAACACACTTCTACATTTCAACTTTAAGATCATTTATTCGTAAATGTTGACTTTCTGCACCAATTCCATTAAAGATTGGCTTGGGCTTTGAAACTTGAAAATCTAAACCGCCTTGTGGTGCTCTGTACGGTCTGAATCAGCGGCTCTCGAAAAACAGAGGATTGCCTTTCTGCGATCTCGCTTGGGTCAGTTGGCTGCCATCGACAACATTTGTAGGCGCCGGAGAAGTTTTTAGGTTAACTCCGGTTGCATAGAAATCAAAGAACTTATTAAACGAGTAAACCAGACACGTCTGTTTTGACGTGTTTATTTTTAAGAAAAAGCCGGAGAGAAATAAGTATTAAGGCTATGAAACTTGATAATCTCTCCGGCTTTATTGTTACCAGAAAGCAACGTTCGTTACGTCCTGGTTACTCTTCCAAGATAACAACCGACTGCCTTAGCTTGTGCTCTGTGACAAGCAATTCGCGGTTACCACCTTGAAAAGTGGTGGAAGCGAGGGGAGTCGAACCCCTGTCCGAAATCGCATCAAAAAGGACTTCTCCGGGTGCAGCCTGCGATTGGTGATTCCCTTCCCGACTCGATCACAGGCAGTCTTGTCGGTCAGGTAGTCTGATGATACGCAACGGGCGTCAAGACATTCGCCCGCCGGGAGCCTCGTTTAACCTACCGCCGAGGTAAGGTCTGCACTGATACGTCCGGTTGCGACCTGCAGATCAGTCGCTCGGACGGCAACGGTTACGCCGCTGCGAGTGCCGGTTTATTGGCAATTATAAAATCTCTCGTTTTTTTGAGAGGCCAACGAGAATCCTCTACCCGCTTTCCTGATCTCCACAACCCCGTCGAAACCAGTACGCTCCCAAAAGAGCTTCTCTATTCTAGCATGGATTGCCTTCCTGGGCACGAACGGTAACAAATAGTAATGCGATTATCTTAAAGTATGACTCTTACTTAGGCAAAGGCACACTCAAGTCTGCCATGAACCCACTACAAGCGCACATAATTAATAATCATTCATTGAAGGTGCTCGCGACAATTCTTTCCAGCCGTCGCGTCACTTAATCAAAGCAGAAAGCTTTTTGAACTCAGTGGTACCTGCGACCTGCAAGAGGTCAAAAAGAACGGTCTCCGTATCCGTGACGACGGCCCCCATCTCTCTGAACAACGCGAGGGCGTTATTTTTGTTTTCTATTCTTCGCGAATCGACCGCATCGAATGGGACAAAGACCTCGAACCCTTCGGCGAGCAAGGCGCGCACCGTCTGGAAGATACAAACGTGCGTCTCCGCCCCGCAGACGATCACTTGCTTCCGGCCGTGTCGTTGCAGACATGTCTTCACTTCTGGTATAAACGCCGTGAAAGAGTTCTTATGGAAAAGATCGACGGCGAGCTCCTCCTCTTCGATGAGCGTCAAGAGCGAATCGACAGTGTGCCCGAGACCTTTCGGGTACTGCTCGGTCAAGATGACGGGAAGGTTGTATACCTTGGCAATATTGAGCAATACGCCCGCTTGCTTTAATAAGAGATCTGTGTTTTGCATCGCGGGCATCAGACGGTCTTGCAGGTCGATCACGAAGAGAACTGTATTGTCTTTGTTTAACTGATACGATGATTTCATGGCTCGATCGCCCCGCTTTCCTTTCGTCGTCTGATCATGTTAATCATGGCTAAGCTCTTTCATACGCTTGCGGATATCACGTTCTTGCGAACGCTCCTTGATCGCCTCTCGCTTGTCAAACAGCTTCTTGCCTCGGGCGACGCCGATTTCAATCTTGACGCGCCCATCGGAAAAGTACGCCTTGAGCGGAACGAGTGTCATGCCTTTCTGTTGTATGGCAACGTCAAGCTGACGGATCTCATGACTGTGAGCGAGCAATTTGCGATCGCGCGTCGGATCAGGGTTGAAGCGGTTTCCTTGTTCGTACGGACTAATGTGCGCGCCGACAAGGTACAGTTCTCCGCCTCTGACAATTACGTATGCCTCACCGAGACTCAGGTGTCCTTGGCGAATCGATTTCACTTCCGTCCCTGTGAGGACGATCCCCACCTCAAGCCGGCGGATGATGTGGTACTCAAAACGCGCACGCCTATTTTCCGTGATGAGCTTCGTCTTCTTCGCATCTGCACTCATCTGACTGCCCTCCTCTCTGCATCCGATTGACCGATGATATCGTCGAGCTCCGCCATCGGAACAGCATTTAAATCAAGCGCCGCACGTCTGCCTTCTTTCCAGGCGTAATAACCGGCGGAGGCGATCATCGCCGCGTTGTCCGTGCAGCATACGGGAGGCGGAACGATCAGCCGAACACCTGTGTTTGTCGTCATCTCTGCCATAGCCTCGCGAAGTTTCTTGTTCGCCGACACACCGCCGCCGAGCGCGAGCGTCTTGTATCCCGTATCAAAAAGTGCTGTCTTCGTGTGCGTGACAAGCGCCTCGACAATCGATGATTGAAAAGTCGCGGCGAAATCTGCCTCTGAACACGAGGACGGCCAACTTCTCCCCTCGCGCGAAGCCTCGCGTTCAAGCTTTCTATACGCGTTAATAGCGGCCGTTTTCACGCCGCTGAATGAAAAATCGTACGAATCGGGAAAATGCGTGACGGGCAGATAGAATGCGTCGGGCCTCCCTCCCGCCGACGCGCGTTCGATGAGCGGGCCTCCGGGGTAGCCGAGCCCGATGCTCCTTGCAATCTTGTCGAACGCCTCGCCCGGTGCGTCATCCCGTGTCCGCGCAAGCGTGCGGTAGCGCGTATAGCCGAGCACCTCAACGAGCGATGCGTGACCGCCTGAGACGATGAGACAGAGAAACGGGGGCTCAAGTGACCGATCGGTCAGATACGAAGCCGCGATATGCCCTTCGAGATGGTTCACAGGTATCAGCGGCAAACCGGTTGCGGCAGCCAACCCCTTCGCAGCGGACACGCCGACGAGCAATGCCCCCACAAGACCCGGACCATACGTGACGGCGATGGCGGTCAGATCGTCGAGTTCCACGTTCGCATCGTTTAACGCGCGGTCAATGACGGGCAGAATCGACTTCACGTGTTCTCGGGAAGCGATCTCGGGAACGACGCCGCCGTATTCCGCATGCAGATCGATCTGCGATGCGACCACGCTCGATAGAATCGTCACGCCGTTTTCAACGACGGCCGCAGCCGTCTCATCGCACGACGTTTCAATCCCCAATATGAGATGTCTTTTTTTATGATTGCTTTGATTCACCTGTTTGCATCCTATCCAAATGTCACCATTTACACTCTTCTGTCCCGGCATGACGCACACGTCTTGAGAATAACAGAGTTTTGAATGACTGAACAAGCATCTGCCGAGAGCTGTTGGTGTCACTCAGATCAAAATGATATCATCAAGTCAGGGAATAGGAAGTCCATACGTGACATGTCTTCTAAAAAATCTGAATGTGAGATGATCGCAAATTGGGACACAATATAAATTTTAATTCGCGCAATGTTAAACGCCGCGTCGTACGCTCCGTTTTTTCCGTCCTTGCGGTGATTGTTGCGTTCATCCTGCTTGTCGCAATCAGCAGTCTCGTAAAAGCCGACAGGCTGATGAAGAGAGATGGGGAGAGCATCTCCCCCTATGCGACGAACCGTTTTACTACATTTCAGTCTGTAAGTTTTACCTCCGGCAAGGGGCAAATCCCGCTGAAAGGGTGGCTCATCCAGACGCGTGCGGCAACTCCGCGCGCTACCTTGATCATCGTCCACCAGCAGGGGGCCAACAGGCTGCCTTACGGGCTTGCCACAACGTCCCTCTACAGCCAGCTCACAAAAGCAGGCTTTCAGATTCTCGCTTTTGACTTGCGCCATTCCGGAGAGTCGGGAGGAGAAATGTCGTCGTTCGGCTATGCGGAGGCGGAAGACGTGCGTATGGCCCTCGAGTGGACGATCCGCAACACGCAGCAAACTCCGGTCGTACTCTACGGGTTCGGTTCCGGCACGACGGCGATTTTCCGCATGATGAATCAATTACAGCAAGAGATCGAGCGCGAAATGGAAGAAGATTCGTCGCAAACCGATACAGTTTCGCCGTCTTCTCTCACCGCCATGGACATCAAGAAGAGAATCAGTGCGGTCATCGTCGATTCGCCGGCCAGAGATAGTGACGAATTCATCAAGGCCGCCATCGCACAGGAAGATCATCGATGGTTCTTCTGGCTAAAAGACACGACGCCCTACACGGTCAGGATGTCGCTCGGCAACAGCAGCAAGATGGATCATTTCACCGACTTCACGACATTGACGCTCCCCGTCATGATCTTCGGACATGAGAAGGATCGCGTGCTGCCCGAGGAAGCATACCGACCCATGATCGAAGAGCGCATGCGCCTACACCCCGCTTGGACCTCCATTTACCGGGCGGTTGGATCGGGACACTTGTCTTCGTATGACGACAACCCGGATGCCTACACGGAGGCATTACTTGATTTTTTGCAGAAGTGGTTTCCCAACACCAAGTGATTATTCTCTGTTGTGAATTCACCATGACTTCTGTCCTGTTCGGTGGAATTTTTCATTACATGCACTATAATAGAATAGTAAATAAAATGAATTCTTCAGTTCAAGCGGAAAGGACGATAATATGAACGGACACTTCGCACTTCCAACGGTAAAAAACGAGCCGCTCCTTGATTACACGCCCGGTTCGCCGGCACGCGAGTCACTCAAGGCCGAGCTCAAGAGACAGTCAGCGATCGAACTCGACATCCCGGTCATCATAGGGGGCAAAGACATCAGTACCGGGAACTTGAAGACGGTTGTGATGCCTCACAATCACCGGCATGTTCTCGCCCGCGTCCACCAGGCAGGCGAGAAAGAATTGAAGCTTGCCATTGATGCGGCGCTCGAAGCGAAAGAGAGCTGGGCGGCTATGCCCTACGCTCATCGCCAGGGCATTTATCTGAAGGCGGCCGAATTGCTGTCAGGCCCGTGGCGCGACATCATCAACGCCGCGACCATGCTCGGTCAGAGCAAGACCGTTTACCAGGCTGAGATCGATTCAGCGTGTGAACTATGCGACTTCCTTCGGTTTAATGTCGCATATGCAGACCAGATCTACAAGATTCAGCCTGACAGCGCCAAGGGGACGTGGAACAGGATGGAGTTCCGCCCTCTTGACGGTTTTGTGCTGGCGGTGACGCCCTTCAATTTCACCTCGATATCGGGCAACCTCCCGATCGCACCCGCTCTCATGGGTAACACGGTCGTATGGAAACCGGCGGGAACGGCGGCACTCGCAAGCTACTATTTCTACCTGCTCCTTTGTGAGGCAGGACTGCCGCCCGGCGTCATCAATTTCGTGCCTTCTTCAGGCCGCGATGTCGGGGCTCACGTCGTCAGCGATCCGCGCCTCGGAGGCGTCCACTTCACCGGCTCGACCGCGACATTCAACGAGATCTGGCGAGAAGTCGGCTGCAATATTTCGAACTATAAGCAATACCCTCGACTCGTCGGCGAGACGGGCGGCAAAGATTTCATCTTCGCCCACAACTCCGCCGACGTCGGCGCATTAATAGCGGCACTCGTCCGCGGCGCCTTCGAATTCCAGGGACAAAAATGCTCCGCCGCCTCGCGCGCTTACATCCCGGCGAGTATCTGGCCGAAGGTCAAGACACTTTTATTAAGGGAGATTGAAGAACTCAAAGTGGGCGATCCCGCTGACTTTACGACATTCATGTCGGCTGTGATCGACCGCGAATCGTTCGACCGTATCAAGGGCTATATCGACAGAGCGAAAGAGTCTGAAGACGCTGACGTGCTTTGCGGGGGTTACGATGACAGCCACGGCTACTTCATCTACCCGACCGTCATTGAGGCGAAAAACCCGCGCTATGAGAGCATGTGCGAGGAGATTTTCGGACCGGTTCTGACTGTCTATGTCTATGAGGATGATCGCTTCGAGGAGACGCTCGACCTTTGCGATTCGTCATCTCCGTACGCTTTGACCGGCGGAGTATTCGCGAAAGACCGCAAAGTCCTCGTCCATATGGAAGACCGCCTGCGCCACGCCGCCGGCAACTTCTATCTGAATGACAAACCGACAGGCGCCGTCGTCGGCCAACAGCCATTCGGCGGTTCACGCGCATCGGGCACAAATGACAAGGCCGGGTCACTCCTGAATATGATCCGCTGGACAAGTCCACGCGTCATCAAGGAGACTTTTGTGCCGATTTATGACATTGCCTACCCTTACATGGCTGAAGAGTAAGCTTCGTCTCTGTCACCCGGATAACGGATTCTGCCGATCGGGCGAGGGATCTTCACAGTCAACCCGCCCGATCAGGATCATCGTATATCGTCAACCGATTAACCTGGAGAGGGCGGTATCCGTTCTCTTCCGATCAATCGAAAAAATGGAAACACTTTGAAAGAGGGGGTTCTATGGGAGATCGACGGATCACGGATCATCCGATCTTGAACTTCGATGGCGGTGACATCATTCACTTCACATTCGACGGAAAACCGATGGAAGGCAGAGAAGGCGATACGATCGCTTCCGCTCTCCATGCGAACGGTGTCAAGGTATTGGGATATCACTACAAAACAAAGAGGCCGCGCGGATTTTACTGCGCAATCGGCAACTGTTCATCCTGTCTCATGATTGTCAACGGAAAATCAAATGTGCGCACCTGTACGGAGCCCTTGCTGCCCGGCATGGTCGTTGAGACGCAATCCGACAGGGGGGTGCCCGATGATGTATGATATTGACCTTCTCGTCATCGGAGGAGGCCCTGCAGGACTCATGGCGGCCAATACGGCGGCGGAAGCCGGCGCGGAAGTACTGCTTATCGAGCGCGACGGACATCTCGGCGGGCAACTCGTCAAGCAGACACACAAGTTTTTCGGATCGGAAAAGCAACACGCCTCGATGCGCGGCATCGACATTTCAGCGATGCTCGGCGACAGGCTCGACTCTTTCGGTGACCACGTCAAAGTATGGAAGAATGCGACGGCGATCGGTTTCTATGAAGACGGTGTCATCACGGTTGACCACGCGAGTGCCTACAAGAAAGTGAAACCGAAGCGCGTCGTCGTGGCGACAGGTGCTTCAGAGAAATATCTTTCGTTCCCCAATAACGATCTTCCCGGCATCTATGGCGCCGGTGCCGTTCAGACGATGATGAACGTCTACGGCATTCGCCCGGGGCATCGTGTCCTCATGATCGGCGCGGGGAATATTGGCTTGATCGTCAGTTACCAACTCATGCAAGCCGGCGTATCCGTCGCGGCCATCGTCGAAGGACTTCCGCAGATCGGCGGTTATGCCGTTCACGCCGGCAAAGTTCGCCGCGCCGGTGTTCCGATCTTGACGTCACATACGATTTTGCGCGCGGACGGCCTTGAGTCGGTCGAACGCGCGACGATTGCGCAGATTGACCGGACGTGGAGTGTAATCCCCGGAACGGAGAGGATTATTGAGTGCGACGTGATCTGTATTTCCGTCGGACTGACGCCACTCGCCGAGCTGCTTTGGCAGGCGGGGTGCGAGATGCGCTATATCCCCTCCTTGGGCGGAAGTGTCCCTCTCCGCAATGACTGTCTCGAAACGACTGTCAAGGGCGTCTATGTCGCCGGCGACGTCACGGGCATTGAGGAGGCAAGCGCCGCCATGGTCGAAGGACATCTCGCCGGGCTCGAAGCGGCCGCCTCGCTCGGTTTTAAAGGCGATCATTATGAGGTAGAGAGAAAAGACTGTATGGAACAGTTAGCGGCACTTCGGTCAGGCCCGACCGCCGATAAGATTCGCACGGGACTAGCCTGTGCGGAATGCCGATAGAGTGAAAAGGAGTCACGATGCTTATCAATACCGGAGTACCGACTCACGAACAAATAGAACAACGGCTCCCCTCCGCGGAGCGCAGAGCGCGCGGCCCGTACGCAATGGTCGAGTGTTTCCAGGAGATACCGTGCAATCCCTGCAGCACATCCTGCTCGTTCGGCGCCATTTTGCCGATGCATAATATCAATGAGCTCCCGGCGATCGATTTCGATCGCTGCACCGGGTGCGGCATCTGTGCAGGCGTCTGCCCCGGACTCGCCATCTTCATCATCGACGAGAGCAAAGGAGACGGAACTGCCACCGTTACGCTCCCCTACGAATTTCGCCCGCTACCCGCAAAAGGCGAGGTCGTGCGGGCCGTCAATCGTGAAGGAGACGTCATCGGCGATGCCGTTGTAACGCGCGTCCTTTTATCCAA